>Ga0247843_1000139_pt1 | contig 164210 bp, 132 predicted proteins | sample LaCruzMarch2017__FD_192420 | JGI IMG/M metagenome (GOLD analysis project Ga0247843, IMG submission 192420) | Freshwater microbial communities from meromictic Lake La Cruz, Castile-La Mancha, Spain - LaCruzMarch2017_8m | ecosystem: Environmental > Aquatic > Freshwater > Lake | place: Spain... | reverse complement strand
ATATCTACTGCTCCACTTGCACCAATGAGCTCAAGCTTGCCTGATCCCACACTCTCAATGCGATACGTGATTGTGTTGGCGTCAGCATCAGTCACTGGCACTTGTGATTGAATATCGCCGTACATAATGGTTTTGCGCGTTGTTAAGTTCACAGCATTGAATTTGCTTGTACTCGAAATTTTTGCAACTGAACCAAACACAGGGGCATCGTTCACCGCAGCAACGCTGACCTTTACATCCTGCTCAGCAACACTGAGAAGTCCGAGGTCATCGCGCAACCTGACTTTGAAAGCAGTCGTAGGTCCTGCTCCTGCGGGATTAATTGCATCGTGGCGATTGAGCGGCGGAAGCCATGCAATACTCTCACCCGGGCGCAAAGTTTGTGGAAGGTCAGCATTGGTAAGAGTCACATTACCACGCTTCAAGGTCCCTTCGCCGAGTCCACTAATTTGATAATCGAGCAAACCAGTTTCAAGGTCACTTCCTGGCAAGCCGGAGATCAACGCCTGATGGGTTATCACATATGGCGTATCTTCAATCGCACCTGAAAGGCCAGGCAACGTGTTAGCAAAAGTTGGCGCACTGTTTACAAAATTAGCATTGAAGAACAACGGAACAGCCGCTGCGCTCTCTGCTGAGTCGTAGTCGAATGCTACGACACTGAAAGCATTCAAGCGCCCGCTTGAACCCGTCACGCCTGTCCAATCGAAGGTTTCACCAGCAGCCATCACGTCGCCTGCGTTCAGTGTTGTAAAGCCACCACCAACCGCAGCGCGTCGAAGAACGCCGGAATTGACGCTCTTAATTTTGAATCGAATTGGCCCTGAAGACGCTTCATCAAGATCTTCTTCATTAGCCTGAGCCAACAGATTTTCAAAGGAAAACGATTTAGTAGCATTCTGATTGAATCCGCTAAAATCAGAGATCATTGTGAGAGTTGGAATAATATTCACTCGACTAATATTTACAGCAACTGTTACTTCGCCCGAATAAACTGAGCCATCGTAAGCACGCAGCTTCAATATCTCTTGGTCTGTTCCCGAAAGTCGATAAGTGGGAATATATGTAAACACTTCACCGGGTGCTATGACCGAACTTCCGGAGGGAGCAGCACCTGTTGCTGCTCCAGGGTAAGCGACCAGTACGCTTGCGCCCTTCTTCAAAACGCCATTCGAAATTGACGTGAGCACCAGGGAGTACCACGGGCTGTCAGCGTCGTTTGCCTGGATAAAAGAGCGCAATTGATTGTAGTTAATTGTGAGTGCTGTGTCTTGAGTGACTGTTGTTGTGTAGGCCGTTGCAGGCTGAACAACAGTTGGTGCTTGATTGGCGCCATTCACTTGAACGGATATCTTTGCAACACCTGAACTAGCCAGCAGCTGCTCGTCGAGCACGCTGACAAGGAACATGTCGAAGTTTCCGGTCGCGTTGTTTGGAGGACTCCAAAAGATCTTCTGGCCAGGCAGGAACAAGTTATTTGTGCCATCCACTGGTAGCGAAGTTTGAACGCTAGTACCCATCAGCAACTGCTGACCACCTAATACCTGCTCAATGCGGAAACTCATCTTCACGAACCGGGCGGAAAGAGCATTCTGGTAGCCCGTATCTGAGGTTGCAGGAAGAGGCGGCGAGGTTGGGACATTCTCACGATCGGCAACTCCCAACTTGAGAGCCAGGTCAGCAAAGTCAATTTCGAAGGCCTTGTTGCGTTCCGCTGTGTTGTAGCTGAATGAAGACGTCGCCAAAGAAGGTGCCTGATTGACCGCATTGATATTAACCTTCACCAAACCCGGCGCAGATGAATATTTATCTCCGTCGTATGCATAGAAAGTGATTATCTCTTTCGATGTGCCGCTCAATCCTGTCTGCGGATAAAACACGATAGACTCGTTGGGAGCTAACACTGACACGGATGGAGGAGTCGACGCACCTGCACCTGGGAAGGCCGTAAATACGTTAGAAGCTTTTTTTACATTCCCGTTATTGATCGCTGAAGCAACGAAAGTGACCCAGCCGTTGTCGTTATCAACCATGTTTAATGCATTCTTAATATCATCATAGGTAATCGTAAAAGGTGCATTTTCATTCGCAGTCGTTGTAACTGTTCCGGTCGCACTGATAGTTGGTGCCTGATTTTCTCCGTTTACATTGACTGAAACTTTACCAATGACGCTACTTGGTTGGCCGTTGTTATCTATAACAGTCACGGTAAATGCCTCGAACACGCCCGTTCCATTCACTGGAGGCTTCCAATAGATCTTTTGCCCTGGAAGCACGGTTCGATTGTCAGAGTCAAAAATCACCGAAGATGTTGCATTACCAATCTTTAACTGAACACCACCGAGCACTTGCTCGATGCGGAACGTTACGTTCTTAAACCGATCTTGAAGGGCTGCCTGGTAGGCAGTGTCTGTGCTTGCAGGAAGTGCAGGAGACGTTGGTACATTTTCAACATCTGCAACACCTAGTCTCAACGCCAAATCAGCGAAATCAATTTCAAACTCAGCATTTCTAACTCCGTTCTGGTACGTGTAGGCAGAGTTCACTGTGGGTGCGAGGTTCACTGGCTCCACGTTTACCTTAACGGTTGTTATGCCAGTTGATTCATCGACGTTGTCGTACGCCTTGATCGTAAAGGCTGTTGGGGCTAAGGCGCCAAGACCTCTTGCACCAGGGGCAGGCGACCAAGTGAGATATTCACCTGGGCCAAGAATTAAAGAAGGTCTAATGGCCACACCCGTTTGCGACACGATACGGTTGCCTATTTGAACTTTCCCATTATCTAATTCAAAAATCTGGAATGAGATTGGAGTGAAATCCGTGTCGGCCGCGCCAGAGAGGCTCAACAAAGTGTCGTAGTTGATAACCACAGGAACGTTTTGCTGAGTGCCCGTGGTTCCTGCAGCAACTCCCAATGTAAATGAGCTTGCTGCCAATGTTGGTTTTGCGTTGGAACCATTCACCTTGATCTTAACTTGAACTGTTGAAGCGCTATAATCGATTCCATCAAAGGCACGCAACGTCATAACTACATACTCACCGGTACCATTGAGCGGCGGTGTCCAATTAAATTCTACGCTTCTATTGTTGTTGTTTGCTAGCCCCGATGCACTTGAAACAAAGAAGGTCGCTTGTGTAGACGTCATGACGTCTACACCCGAATTTAAATTTCCGACGCGCAATTTTCCGGAGCCTACATTCTCAACGCGGTACTGAATCACATTTGCAGGAATATCTGAATCGATGACTTGAACTGCTGCGGATACCTGGTCGAATGAAATAATCTGACCACCCGAAGCATTCTTTGTCGTATCTGGCAGACTCACAAGTGAACCAAACACAGGCAAATCGTTCACTGATGCAATCATCACATTCACGAACTTCGCGTCGTCGCTCACCGCACCTGCACCATCGAGAAGTTTTACTTTAAATGCTGTTGTTAAACCACTTGAAACGGTGGTTGCAGGAGCCGCATCGGGCTTATTCGTGAAATTTCTATTGAGCGGCGGCAGCCACGTTACACTGTCGCCTGGAACCACATCAATCGGCAGGTCAGCTGTTGTTTGGAGAATATTGTTGCGACGCACTTCCCCTTCACCGAATTCGGTGATGCGAAAGCTCAAAAGACCACTTTCAATATCAGAGCCAGGAAACCCACCGAGGAGCATTTGATGAGAAATCACAAACGGGGTGTCTTCCGTTGCGCCACTCAATTGAGTTGTTGACGCTAAGAATGTGGGCTTGCTGTTGACCGCAGAAACATTGAAGTAAACCGGAACTGCGGTGATGCTCTCAGAGTTATCATTGTCAACCGCAACGACACTGAATCCATTGAGTTTACCGTATGCAAACTGATTCGCTTGCCACTTGAATGATTCACCAGGTGATAAGAAATCATTAACGCCAAACGTGCTGTCTGAAGTTGCACCCACTCTCTTCAACACACCACTCGTGATTGACTTAATTTTGAATTTAACTTGGGTTCCAACTTCATCGGTATCAACCACATCGGTTTTCGCGCGGAATTCAGCGTAGCTAAAATTCAACACCTGATCCTGCAGAATACCGCTAAAGTCGTTCACTCGGGATAGCAAGGGCGCTAGGTTACTGCGGTTGATATCCACGCTCACAGCGACTTCGTTCGAATATGCCGCTCCATCATAGGCGCGCACCTTGAATATTTCTTTCCCTAAGCCATTCAAATTGGTTGAAGGCATATAAATCAAAGATTCAGTTGGTGCTAGAACCGAAGTTCCAGGCGGCGCTGTACCACTGGCTGCCGCTGAGAAAGCGTTCAACAGAGTTGGTCCCTTGATAAGGGCTCCATTGCTAATTTCAGTGATGACGAAAGCAATCCAAGAACTATCTACGTCACTTGCTTGCAGCGCAGTGCGAAGGTCGTTGTAAGTGAGCACATACTGAAGATTTTGAGTCGCCTTGCTCACGAGAGCGCTCGTTGGCGCGACAATAATGGGCGCTTGATTATTACCAGACACCTTAATACTGACTTTACCAACAGACATTGAACTCGCACCCGATTTATCGACAACTGTGACGAGGAAGGTGTCAAAGGTTCCTGTCGAGTTGTTGGGCGGCATCCAGAAAATCTTTTGCCCTGGCAATAGCACGTTGTTCGTCGAATCTACCAGAGTCGCACTCGCGCTTGTTGAACCCACTCTCAAAGATTGTCCGCTCAGAATCTGTTCAATCCGGAATTTCATGTTGTTATAGCCGCTGCTTGCATCCATATCCGCAGGGTCTTGGTCGGTCACGCCTAACCGGGTTGCAAGGTCAGTAAAGTCGACTGGGAACTCCTGATTCCGAGTTCCTGTTGTGTAGAGTATGTTTGTCGTGGTGAGCGTAGGCGCATGATTTACTGAAGTAATATTTACGCTCAATACACCAGTTGATGTTGAATACGACGAGCCATCGTAAGCCATAACTCGCAGAACTTCTTTTCCAGTGCCGCTTAAACCCAGAGTTGGATAATAAAGCAGAGACTCACCAGGAGCGAGCACAGACGTTGCAGGTGGAGCCGACACTCCAGCACCAGGGAAAGAAACCAACGCAGTCGAACTCTTCTTGAATGATCCATTGTTCAATGCAGTCGCAACAAACGTAACCCATGGGCTGTCGGAATCATTCAGACCAAAAACATTCTTAAGGTCATTGTAGCTCACAGTAAAAGGAGTGTTCTCTTCTACCGAGCTCGGGAGTGTTGAGTAAATAAGGCCGGCTGTGCTGGTTTGCCCAACAGTTTGATAACTCGGGGTCGTGGACGATGTCATCGTCGGTGCAACGTTGTTGCCCGACACGTCCATTCTAACCTTGCCAGTCGTACTGCTTTGCAACGAGTTATTATCAATGACAGTGACAGCAAACGCATCGAATACGCCTACTGTGTTGGCAGGTGGAATCCAGTAAAGCTTTTGTCCAGGAATGAAGAGATTGTTCACGCTGTCGACAATAAGCGCTGTGTTAAAGGTAGAACCAACTCTGAGACCCTGGCCGCCCAAAATCTGCTCAATGCGGAATTTCACCTTGCTATAATCACTGTCACTCACGTCTTCCGGATCAGCGACGTTCAGGTTTGCCGCAAGCTGTTCAAAAGAAATTTCGTGAAATAAAGCATTCCTCTGCACACCAGGAACAGTATACGCCTGAATCAGAGTAGGAGGCTGGTTTACTGGAACTACACTGACTTTTACATTCGCAATCAGCGTCGATGAATCCACCATATCATATGCGGTGATACCAAAGGCAGGCACGGCGTTCGGATCGACTCCCGAAACTGAATTTGGCGGCGTCCAAGTAAACTTCTCGCCTGGCCCAACAACCGCAGGCGGATTAAGCTCCGCGGTTGAACTATAGGTCTTTCCTGCAACCAACACGGAGCCATTCTGCAAGCTCACAATTTGGAAACGAACGGGTGTTTGATCGGAATCTCGTGCTTGGGTTTGAGCCAAAAGAGTGTCGTATGAAATTACGATTGGGAGGTTCTGACTTGTTCCCGAAGTTCCGGTTCCAGCCTTACCTAAAACGACATCCGTTAAGAGAATTTCTGGTTTATCATTTGAACCAGAGACGTTTATCTTCACTTCCGCAGTTGAAACGCTGAAGTCTTTTCCATCGTAAGCACGAACGATCATCACAACGAAATCGCCTAGGCCATTTAGGGGAGGAGTCCAGTTATAGTCGGTGCTTGTGGTTACACCATTCGCGCCTGCTTTAACGAAGAAAGGCTGTTGCGCCATCAGAGAAACATTCACGCCCTGATTCGTTGTACCGACGCGCAGTGTTCCCGAAGAAACACTCTCAACACGGTACTGGATGTTGTCACCCTGTGTGTCGAGGTCATTTACTGCGATAACGTCTTTAATGTTCTGCCAAGTGATCACTTGGCCGCCTGATTTATTTTTGGTTGTTGGTGAGACAGACGAAATTGTACCAAACGTTGGAAGATCGTTCACAGATACAATATTAACGCTCACATCCTTCTCGTTAACACTAGCATCGTTGTTACCATCAAAGAGTTTTACTTTGAAAGCAATTGTCGAACCGGCACCGCCTGGCTTGTTATCAAAATTACGATCTGTTGGAGGCATCCATGCAATGCTCTCCCCTGGCTTCACGACAATGGGAAGGTCAACAGCGGAGAATTGCGTGGCACCTTTGCGCCAATAATTACCCTCGCCCAAAGCAGTGATTTGGTAATCCAACACACTGCTTTCAACGTCTGAGCCTGGCAAAGCTTGTGCAAGCATTGTGTGCGAAATGATAAAGGGAGTATCTTCCACCGCACCGGAAAGCATATTCTCCGAGATAAATGTTGGCTTGCTGTTTACAAATTGGGTATTGAAGAACACAGGAAGGGTGAGTGCACTTTCGGCACCAAGCGCATCAACTGCCGCAACTGTGAAAGCTTGCAATCGGCCACTCAATACCCACGGAGCATTCCATTCAAAGGTTTCATTGGGCCCAATAACACTTCCTATAGTCAACAAAGCTTTGGGCGATACTGAGGTTCTGTAAATTTGTCCGCCAACAATACTTTTAATTTTGAAACCGATTTCGTTCGTTCCAACGGGTTCCTCTATGTCGGAAACATCTGTTTTACTGCGTAACTGATCATAGTTAAAAGCAATCGGTGCGCTTTGCGACTGTGCCGAAATAATGAAATCATTTAATGTGCTCATTGTGGGTGCAGTATTCACAGGAACAATGTTTACATTCACAGTGGCTTCATTCGCAGAATAAGTGGCGCCATCAAAAGCACGCACCTTCAAAATCATCCGTGAACCATTGAGGTTTGCTGTTGGCAGATAAATAATCGATTCATTCGGACCAATGACAGCAGTGTTGGGAGGAGCAGAAGGCATTCCTGTAAAAATTGCCAACGCATTCGAACCCTTCTTAAAGATTCCATTGTTGGTCGCTGTCACAACCAATGAAACCCAACTGCTGTCTTCATCACGCACATCGAGCACAGCTGCCGACTTCAAAGTGTCGTACGAGATTTCAAAAGCTCGATTTTCGGTTGCTCCCGTACCAGCCCCAACATTACCTATCAATGCATTCAGGTTCTGAATTGTGGGCGCCTTATCAGAGCCGGAAACTGTCACAATCACTTTTGCAACAATCGGACTTGAAAGATTACCGCTGTCTAAGACACTGACAGTAAACGCATCAAAGGTTCCTGCGGAATTCGCAGGAGGCATCCAAAAGACACTCTTATTTTTAATGACAGTGTTGTTGTTGGCATCAAAGAGAGCGGCAGTGCCAGCATTTCCATTCGCTCCAACCTTAAGGCTTTGCCCACCCAACACCTGCTCAATGCGGAATGTGAGCTTGTCGAATTTGGTGACAGGATCTGTTCCTGTCACGTCCTCTAAATCGGTTGTACCCAACCCAGCAGCCAAAGATGCAAAGGGTATCTCAAGAAGCTCATTGCGCACACCGCTAGTAGAATTGAAAACTGCATTGATTTGTGGACGCTGGTTCACTTGAGTCAAGTTCACCAGCAGCGTTCCTTCGGCATTGGAATATTCGCCGCCGTCGTAAGCACGTATTTTCAAAACCTCAACACCATCCCCATTCAGATTGTTTGTAGGGAAATAGACGAGCGATTCAGAGGGAGCTATCACCGAGTACGCAGGAGGCGCAGCTGGAGCTCCTGTGAAGGCGGATATGTTGTTATTTCCCTTCTTCAACAATCCATTTGAAGTGGAAGTAACAACCACGCTTGTGTAGGTTGAGTCAGAATCTGTAATTCCGAAGACCGATTTGAGCGTGTCGTAGTTAATGACCAACGGCAAGTTTTGAGTTGCACCAGTAAGAGCCGCGGGCGCCGCGGTTGCAATCACTGGTTTCTCATTTACTCCGCTTACAACAACCGTGACTCTTGCCCTGTAGTTGCTTGGCAGCTCCTGACTGTCGAGAAGTGTCAGAGTAAACGCCTCTATGCTGCCCACAGAGTTGTTTGGAGGCAACCAAAAGAGCTTTTGCCCTGGGTTGAATGTATTGTTGTTGTTGTCTACAGCTGTTGCAATTTCGGGCGCTCCACCGATGCGGAGATACTGACCTCCCAAGAGCCCTTCAATGCGGAATTTCATCATGTTGTAACGAGAATCAGCAGGGTTATTTACGTTCACATCCTCAAGGTCGGCAGCACCCAGACGCTGTGAGAGATCTTCAAACGAAATGCTCCAAGGGCTATTTCTAGCCGCTCCACCAAAGCCCATGGTTCCCGGAGCAGCTGCGAAAGTGTAAAGCTGGTTCATAGTGGGTGCCTGGTTCACCGCACTGATAGAAACTTTGATGATAGCTTCGGCATCAGAATAATTGGTGCCGTCGTAGGCACGCACTCTGAACATTTCAACACTGCTTCCAACTGTTCCAACCAGAGGCACAAAGGCGATTGATTCTCGAGGTGAAATCAAAGATGCAGATGGAGGTGTCCCAACTCCATTGGAGAACGCCACCATGCCTGTCCCACCCCGGCGGAGTTCACCATTACTGGAGCTAAGGCTAGTAACCACTAAAGGTAGCCAGCTGCTGTCAACATCCGTGAGACCCAGGGCAACCTTGAGCTGATCGTGCGTTACGACAAAAGGAACGCTCTGCACGCCACCCGACAGGGTCAGTGGGTTCAGAGTGCCAGTGTAATTTGCAATCACAGGTTTCTGCGATGAGCCGGTCACGGTGACATTCACCGTTCCAACATTAGCACTCGTGACACCTTTGCTATCGATTGCGCTGAAAGTAAACGCTGGGAAAGTACCAACCATATTATTTGGTGGCATCCAGAAGAGTTTCTGAGTGGGAAGAACAACTCGATTGCTTGCGCCCACTGTGACTGCGTTTTGAGAGGTTGTTCCAACCTTCAAATACTGTCCGCCCAAAATATCCTCAATCCGGAATGTCATGGCCGTATATCGCGACGCGGGCACGTCATTTGGGTTGGGAATATCTTCAAAGTCGTTAGCGTCGAGTTTGTCGGCTACATCGTAAACGTTCACTTCATAATCTTCATTTCGAATGCCGCCTGTAAACGTAAAATTAGCGCTGACCGTTGGAAGCTGATTCACCGGTGCAACATTCACCTTCACAAGCGACTCTGTCTCTGACAAATCGATGTTGTCGAACGCTTTAATCCGGAATGCTGTGACAGGGTTTGGCGGGCTATCTGTGTCGCGACCAGTTGCATTAAGAGAAGGTTTCCAGCTCACGCGCTCCATGGGTGCAATCACGGGCGCTGGATTCATTGGGCCAGCCACGGTGTAGGAAACGTTTCCAACCGTAAGTGTTCCGCTTTCAAGGTAAGAAACTTTGAACCAAACATTGGTTAAGTCAGGATCAGCAGCTTGAGACTGAGCCAACAATAGATCATGACTCAAAGGCAACGTCACATTTTGGAATGTTCCAGTTGTGCCTGAGCCAATGCCACCCACAGTGAATCCAGCGTTGAGAGTGGGCTTCTTGTTGCCTCCAAGCACATTCACCCGAATGTCTGCCGTAGAAGCACTAAAATCTGTTCCATCGTATGCACGGATCGTCATGATTGACATATTGCCAATTGCGTTAAGAGGAGGAGTCCAGTTCAAAGCAACTGTCGTGAGTGTTCCATCAGCGCCTGTTTGAACAACAAGTGGACGATTTGAAAGTGTAGAAACATCAACGCCCGTTTGCGAGGTTCCCATCCTCAAGACACCATTATTCACGTTTTCAATACGGAATTGCAGGTTATCTAAAGGAATGTCAGGGTCACTCAACTGCGCCGCTGTCGCCAACATTGTGTAAGAAATTTCATATCCGTTGGTTTGGTTTTGCAACGCATTGGCGAGCGCTTGAATTGTACCGAATTGCGGAGGATCATTAATGGCCGCAACGCTCACATTCGCCGCCACAACCGCGCCGTCTGGAACTCCCAAATCAGCATCCACAACTCGGAATGAGAAAGCACGCTGAGGTCCAACTCCGTTGAAATTTGCATTCAAGGGAGGTGTGAAAGTCAAACTCTCACTGGGTATCACCCGAAGTGGCAAATCGTTCGCCTGCAATGTTTGTGTTCCACGCTTCAGAACACTCCCGGTAGCACCGAGCGCTGTGATTTCGTAATTAAGTACTGGGCTTTCCTTGTCAGTCGCGGGGTAGGTATCTTGCAACATTTTGTGCGTGATCACAAAAGGCGTGTCTTCAACTGCACCAGTGAGCAATCCGGCATTTGCGGATGTGTAGGTGGGCTTGTCATTGACCGCAGCAGTGTTAAAGAACACAGGCAGAGTCACAATGCTGTCGGTGATGTCATTGTCGTGCGCGACAACACTGAACGCGTTCAAGCGGCCATACGCATCTGCGGCTGGTGTCCACTCGAGAGTATCGCCAACTGATATAAAATCATCTTTCAAGAGCACAGCTAGAGTGCCTGACGTTCTGTACAAAACACCACTGTTGATGCTCTTTATCTTAAACTTCAGCTGTGTCACGCCAGCCACAGTTTCCTCGAGGTCACTCGCATCTGTTTTGGCGCGCAAACCAGCGTAGGTGAAAGCGAACGTTGTATCTTCTGAGGTCCCTGAGAAGTCATCCACACGCGTCAACAGTGGAACCAAATTGGTTCGGACAAGATTGATGCTGATTGTCGCTGCAGCATCCGAATACTTCGCACCATCATATGCCTTTACCCGGAATGCTTCTTTCACTCCGTTCACATTCAGGCCTGGCAAGAACGTCAGGGTTTCGTAGGGTGCCAAAATAGCAGTTGCAAGAGGAGCAGCAGGAGCGGCATCGTATGCTGCCACATCCTGGGCACCCTTCTTCAGTGTGCCGTTGCTGATAGAGGTCACTACAAACGAAACCCAGCTGCTATCGTTGTCTGACACTCCCAAAAGAGTTCTCAGCTCATCATGTGAAACGCTAAACGCAGTATTTTGTTTTCCATTCAATGGCATTGTCAGCGATGTTGTTGCAATCCCAGGCTTCAATGTGGAGCCAAGGACTGTAATGCTGACTCTTCCTGTGGTGAGGCTCGCCGTATTTTCGCCATCTAGAACGCTCACCACGAATGCTTCAAATGTTCCCGTGGTGTTGTTGGGTGGAGTCCAACGTAACGTTTGACCTTGCAACAAGGTGTTGTTTGTTCCGTCAATCATTCCAGCATCATTTTGGAGGTTATTTCCTCCGAGAATCTCATCAATGCGCAACTTCACAGAACTGTATTTTCCTGGAATCGTTGCACTTGGATTAATATTCTCGACGTCTGCAAGATTCAGCTTTTCTGCAAGCTGATCAAAGGTAATTGAATATTCAGCATTGCGTGATGCAGCCAAAGCTCCATCAAGTATGGCAGTCGCGTTGAGCGTAGGAGGAGTATTCACGGGCTGAAGGTTCACTGTCACGGGAACGGGATCAAGAACAGCAGTGGTGGCCGTATTGAGATCTGAGAAGGTAGCACCATCATAAGCAAGGAACCGGAATATTTCTGCCGGATTTTCGTTGTAGTTTGAACTTGGGAAGAAAATAACCGACTCACCGGGAGCAATCAACGAAGTTGCTGGGGGTGTTCCGGGCGCGCCGCTGAAGGGCGTAATCACATTTCCACCCTTGCGCAGTGTTCCGTTGTTTACCTGCGTTACAACAAGCGCAATCCAGGGGCTATCTACGTCGCTGACTGAGTATTTGCTTCTAATCTCGTTGTAGCTAATGGTCAGCGGAATATTCTCAATTGCATTCTTCATGACTGTGTTTGAAGACGAGGCAGTCGGAGCAATGTTACTTCCTGCTACGTTAACGCGAATCTTACCCATATTCGCCGTTGCAAGACCATCTTTATCAATTGCCGTGACGCTAAAAGCATCATAAATATCAGCTGCATTTGTGGGTGGCATCCAATAGAGCTGTTGGCCGGATTCAAACAGCGTAGTGCCCGTTACAACCGGTACAGCAGTTTCAAAGGTTGTGCCCACGCGCAGAAATTGTCCGGAATGAATATTCTCAACACGGAACTTCATGAGGTTATAACGGCCTGTGACGGCTACAGCTGAATCGATATCATCAGAGTCAGTGACTCCAAGTTTGTTGGCCATATCGAAGAAGTCGATTGTGTAGTGCTGATTTCGAGTTGCAGAGCTTGCACCGGAGTATTCTGCGAGAGAGTTCATTTGAGGCGGCTGATTCACATAGGCAACGAAAACCTTCACCAACGAAGGTGGCGAGATATCTTTGTTGTCAGTAGCAACAATTGTGAACGCATCCAATGCAGGCCCAGATTTATTAAACGATGGCTTCCAAACCATCTTTTCACCTGGTCCGAGAACGGGAACCGGATTTAACGCGCCCGCGGTGGAATAGGTATTCAATCCCACGGTCAGGGTTCCGCTCGCGAGCGACGTAATGCGGAAGAAGAGCGGGGTTTGGTCGGTATCTGCGGCTTGCGATTGAGTGATGAGCGTATCGTAATCGATTTGCATCGAAACGTTCTGAGATGTTCCTACACTGCCAGCGTTGCCGCCCAACGTAAATGTTGAGCTGATGGTTGGAACTGCATTATTTCCCAACAAGTTGATACGAATTTCAGCCGTTTGAGAACTGAATTCGTTTTGTTTATCTAGCGCCCGAACAGTCATGATTGCATAGTTGCCAATAGCGTTCAGCGGAGGTGTCCAGTTCAACACTCCTGTGGTGTTCACTTGGTCGCCCACACTATTGATAACCAGAGGTCTGTTGGTTTGTGGGTTTATAATGGCACCCGTGTTTTGGTTACCCATACGCAGAACACCAGAACTGATCGTTTCAATGCGATAGGAGATGTCGCTTGACATGGTTTCAACATCAGTGACGGGCACTGCGGCCATCAGCATGGTGTGTGTGATTGGAATTCCGCCGGAGTTGTTTTGGTTCGAGTTGGGAAGCGCAGAAACAGCGCCGACGACAGGGCTATCGTTTATCGAAGATACACTTACAATGACATCGGCTGCAGCGCCTGCGCTCAAGCCACCGTCGTTGTCGATAAGCTTTACCGAGAAGGACGTATGCATTGTTCCGGTTGCGGAGTTCGCATCTCTTGGAGGCTGCCAGGTGACGAACTCCCCGGGGTAAACGACGACGGGAAGCTCAGCGGCCGTTATGGTTTGAGCGCCCTTCTTCAATGAGGTTCCAACCTGCCCACCCAAGCTCGTGATTTGATAGTTTACAGTCCCATTTTCAACATCAAAACCTGGGAAATATTGCTGCAACATACTGTGTGTGATCACATAAGGCTGATCTTCAACGGCATTTGGAAGAAATGTTGTTGTACCAAATTGGGGAACGTCATTCACAGATGAAACGTTCACGTAAACGGGAAGAATCGTAATACTTTCTTCATTATCACCGTCGAGGGCTACGATACTGAAAGCTTGCTGCCGCCCATACGCATTTGAATTAGGCATCCAGCGGAGCACATCAGCACTTCCAATTTGTTCATCAGCGCCAACATTTGTAAAGAGAAGCGGACTCACGCTGGTTCTGCGTTGAAGTGTTCCACTGGGAATATTTTTAACAACAAAGCGGAGCGAATTCGCACCAAATTCACTTTCTTCGATATCTGTTAAATCAGTTTTCGTGCGCAAATCTGAATATGCAAAATTGAAATAAGTATCTTCACTCGCCCCAGAGAATTCACTCACGAGTGTCATTCGAGGTTTGTAGTTGACTCTTCCTATCTTCAAGGAGACCGTAGCTTCTGGGGAATACTTATCACCATCCCACGCACGCACCTTAAACATCTCAACACTATTTCCGTAGAGATTATCGGCAGCGTAATAAACTACATTTTCCAATCGAGAAAACACGGCGGAATTCGCAGGAGCAGCTGGGTGACCCGTGAACGCGGCCATTTGGTTACCCATCTTCTTCAGCACACCGTTTGATATATTGGTGAAGACAAGCTGAGTCTCTGGGCTGTCAACGTCCGAAACTCCCAAAGCAGTTTGAAGGTTTGAGAAACTGATCGTGTAGGGAACGTTTTCAATTGCTGGCGTTGTTGTGCCAAATGTTACAGCTGTTGTTGCAAGAGAGGGCGCCATATTCGAGCCAGAGACGGTTACCTTGTATATTGCTGTATTGGCGCTCGGAAGATTACCGCTATCCATCAGAGTCACTCTAAAGGCTGAGTATGTCCCGATAGTATTTGCTGGCGGCAGCCAGTAGAGCTTCAATCCATTGGTCAGGAGTTCATTCGTTGAAGGAGCAAATGCCGTAGCTGTTGCGGCATCAACACCAATACGAAGACTTTGGCCGCCCATCAGTTGCTCAACCCGGAACTTCATTTTTATGTACTTCAGAGCCATATCAGTTTCAGCGGGATTAACGTCTTCGACATCACTCACAGCCAACTGCTGCGCCAAATCCCTAAAATCAATGGCCAGTTCGGAATTGCGCACACCGGTTGCATTCGTGTACTCGGAATTGAAGAGTGGAACCTGATTCACAGGCTCAGTGCTCACTCGAACCAAAGCTTCATTGTCTGATTGATCGGCGTTGTCATGCGACCGAATGCGGAATGCGTTGAGCGCTCCTGGTGCCACACCATAGGCTTCCTGGGCTGGGCGCCAAACAATATTCTCGCCCGGACCAACCAGAGCTGGCGGATTTATCACAAGTGGAGTTGCACCGGCGGTGTAAGTGCTGTTTCCAACTTTGAGAGATCCGCTTTCAAGAGATGCAATGCGGAAATAGACAGGCGTGAGATCGCTGTCCGATGCAGCCGACTGCGCTAGCAATGTGTCATAGCTAATAATGAGTGGCACATTCTGCTTTGTTCCCAATGTACCGTTTGTGCCCAAGGTGAAACCAGTATTGATCACTGGTTTGGCGTTCAAGCCTTGCACACTCACAACAACATCTGCAGTTGAAGCGCTGTAATCTTGACCATCAAAAGCACGGACTGTCATAACCACAAACGAACCAGTGGCATTAAGCGGTGGAGTCCAGTTGAGCAGGTCGGTTTCGTTCGTTGCACCACCTGCAGGAACTGAAACTAGAAAAGGTCTGTTGTTCGGAGAGTCAACCAGTGAGCCGCCGTTACTGTTGCCCATGCGGAGCGTTCCGCTATTCACACTTTCAATGCGGTACTTGAGCTGATTTGCAACCGTACCGTCGTCATCCGTCAGGGGGATAATATTTTTAATGTCGCTGAATGAAATGACGAATCCGTTGGGGTGATTTTTTTGAACCACTCCGAGAGGAATCACCGTTCCAATTTTCGGCTGATCGTTTACTGCTGCAGCAGAAACCTGGACCTGCTTTGTTTCAGTGCTGACCCCGCCTTGACCGTCGAGTAGTTTCACGCTGAAAGAAATCAATAAACCGTTGGCCGCAAAGTTCTTATGGGCTAACGGTGTCCAAGTGATGCTCTCGCCTGGATAAACGGTCACTGGAAGGTCGGAAGCCGTGATTGGCGTATTACCTTTGCGCCATGCCAACCCTTCGCCCAAGTTTGTCAGTTGATAAGCCAGAACACCTGTTTCAACGTCAGTTCCAGGCAGGTACTGATTGAGCATCATGTAATTAATGACAAAGGGCATGTCTTCGGTTGCGCCGGGAATAAAGGCTTCCGAAGTAAACACGGGAAGATTGTTCACTGCAGCCGTCACAACATACATTATGAGCTGTGCCTGACTCTCGGCACCATCGCTATCGAATGCAACCAAGTTCATGGCATTCAAAGTACCATTGGCATTGAGTCCGGGAGTCCACTCAAACCGCTCGTTCGGGTTGAGCACAGCACCTGCGGGCAAGTTTGCATAAGTAACAGAAGTCACACCCACTGCACTTGTGATTCTGCGCAAAGATCCACTGTTGATGGTCTTAACCTTGAAAGCCAATGTTTTGGTTGGCAAGGGCTCTTCAACATCTGTTGCGTCCGTTTTGCTGCGAAGGTCGTCGTAGCTAAAGACAAATCCGGTATTCTGAACACCACCCGTGAAGGTGTTGATCCGAGTCATTAACGGGATTTGATTCACGCGAGAAATATCCACAGTCACAATCGCTTCTTGGCTTGAAGCAACTTCGCCGTCCCAGGCGCGCACACGGAACCCTTCAATGTTATTTCCGTTCAAATTATCTTTGGGAATGAAAACTAGCTGCTCGCCCTTGTTGAACTTCGCAGAAACCGGCGGAGCGGCAAAGGTCACATTTGGCCACGCTGAGCGATCGGTTGCAGAAACAACAAGCTTTCCAGAATTCTCGTTGATGTTTGTGAAAACAAAAGAGAGGTTCGCGCTATCGATATCCGTGATGCCAAGGTCATTTTTAAGAGTATCGTAACTGATGATGTAGGGAGTATTCTGACCAACATCGGGATACTTCTTCGCAAGTGTAGCTAACTGCGGAGCGATGTTTGGCCCTGCAACAACAAAGCTCACCTTACCCATAGTTGAGCTGACACGATTATCGATATCAATGACCGACACCATGAAACCATCAAATGTTCCGCGACCGTTTGCTGGTGGTTTCCAGAAAATTTGGTCGCCAGGCTGAACAATATTGTTTGATGGCGAGAAGGGCGAAGCAGAGCCTGTGTTGGCACCAATCTTCAACGATTGTCCGCCCAACACGGATTCAATTTGAAATTTCATCTTTCCATATTTGTTCGGCGAGGTTGCTAGCACTTCGAGCGGGTTAACATCTTCAATATCGGCTACGGCCAAGTTTTCTGCCAGAGTATTAAAGGAAATTCCGAATTCTTGGTTTCTAGCTGCATCAGGAAAAGTATACGAACCTGCAATAAGAGGTGCCTGATTCACTGGTGTCACGTTTACTTTCACCAGGGAATCGTTCGCAGAGGGATCGATGTTGTCATACGCTTGAATGCGGAATGCACCGAGCGCAACGGCATCAACCCCGCGCGCTTCAGCAACGGGGCTCCATGTAATTTTTTCTCCTGGGCCAATTTTGGGCGGCGGATCAAGCGCGCCAACCGTGCTGTAGACCTGGTTACCCACGCGCAACAAACCACTTTCCAAAGCAGTGATTCGTAAATAAACGGTTGTGAGATCGGTGTCTGCGGCAGCAGATTTCTGAAGCAAAGTTTCATACGAAATGACAACGGGCAAATTCTGATAGGTTCCCTCTTGAGGAACCGCACTGTTGCCAAGGGTCAATCCTGTATTGATTGTTGGGATCGCATTGCTTCCCAGCACCTGAATTTTCACTTCAATGGGCTGAACCGTGTAATCGGTTCCATCAAAAGCACGCAGAGTCATGACCGTGAATGTTGCGTTCACGGCATTTAAAGGCGGAGTCCAATTCAATTGAGATGTGGCACTGACACCGTTGCCTCCGGCCGATCGCAACATCGGCTTGTTCACAAGAGAAGCAACATCTGTTCCCGTTTGCGAAGTTCCCATGCGTAGGGTTCCAGCTCCGACGCTTTCAATTCTGTACTCAATCAAATTTGCAGCTGTCTCAACATCCTGAACAGGAATTTTGCTCGCAATGTCATTAAACGTAATCAAATAACCATTAGACTGATTTTTGTTTGCGTTGTTCAAGAACGAACTTGTACCAAAAACCGGAACATCGTTAATCGCTGCAACATTCACCGTCACCGGCAAAGTAACAGGACTGTCAGCAAAACCATCGTGCACCACAACGCTAAAGGCAGTGAGGGTTCCGTTTTGATTTAATGGAGGCTGCCAAGTCCAATTTTCTCCAGGCAATAACAAATCACCTGGCGCAACAGCATTTCCATTGCGGAACAAAGTGCCCTGGCCAGCAGAAATATACTTGAAGCGAAGCAAATCACCGTCCACATCTGAAGGCATGCCGGCCGCAAACAACGCATCGTAGCGAATTAAATAAGCTTCATCTTCCAATCCACCGTTCAATGTTTGAATGACCGGCATTCCACCAGAAAGTGAACCTAGCACAGGAGCGTGATTGACGTGATTCACATTGATTGTCACTGGCACTGCAACCGGATTCAATCCAGTTGCTGCATCGCCATCGAATGCACGAAGCGCGAATGCCTTAATTGGACCATAAGTATGAAGTGGCGGTGTCCAGCGCCATGTTGTTGTGTACCCTGACCCAATAATGTCACCTTGTCCCGCAGAAACACTCTGCCAGGTGCCCGGAGTCGATTCGTATTGCAGGGCTCCGGCGTTCGTAAATGCAGCGTCTAGTTTGAAGCGAATAACAGCATTCAAATCAGGGTCAGTTGCTTGCGTTGCAGCTTGGAGCATTTCAACGGTTATGTTGTAAGGAGCATCCTCAAGCGCAATATCAGTACCAGTTCCGGCGAGAATTGATGTTGTCGTAATCGAAGGCGCTCGGTTCACAACAGCGAGATTGATTGCGACTGTCACTTTACCCAAACGACCCGTGTTTGAATCATCGACACTGAATTTGTCACTGTCATAAGCGCGAACTTCAAACGCCTGCTGTACACCATTCACTTTGGGTGGTGGATTCCAAAGAACCGTTTCACCCGGGCCCACCAGCACGGGTGCGGCAATGAGAGTTGTTCCCTTGTAGGTTGTACTTCCATTTAAGCCAGGTGAAACCTCAAAGCGAATCGGGTTGTTTTCTGGGTCGAGCACTCTAGTTGCCTCGAGAAGTGCTTGGTGTGTGATTGTGTAGGGAAGATCTTGCTTTCCGTTTTGCAGGGTTGCTGGGATATTTGCACTGAAGAATGGAGCTGCATTGCTTCCTTGCACTTCAAATGTGATGAGCCCTGTCATGGAGCTCATTAAACCTTGATCGTCCACTGCGCGAATTCTCACCCCTGGATAAGTACCCAAGGCATCGAGAGGCGGCAACCAAACGAGTTTTTCGCAAGGTGTGATTGAGTCACCGGGAGCCATTGCAAGGCTTGTGCCGGCGGCATTGAGTTTCGTGATGGAGCCACCAGGAATTTCCAAAATCCTGAAAGATACATTGGGAGCTGATGGGCAAGAGGTTGCGACATCTCCAGGATGCTGAATATTCTCAACATCGCTGAGCTCAAGCAACTGCGAGAGAGCCAAATGGGGAATTGTCACAGCAGTATTCTTTTGCGCTGCCAGTGACTTGTTTAAAGCAATCAATGGTGGATGGTTTACTGGCTGAACGAACGCTTCCATTTGCGCCGCATCGGCACTGGCCAAAAGACTATCAAAAGCACGGACAGAAAAAGCAGCGATGATTCCGTTTTTGTTCAGCGGAGGTTGCCAAACCAAAGAGTCACCAGGCTGAAGGCGCACACTTTGTCCAACGGCTACAACAGCGCCACTCTTCCTCAGAGTTCCTACAGAAGCACCCGTAACTGCATCTGCAACCGGCGCCACCATAAATTCCAATTGCGGCCCATCGACATCGGTGATGTAGTTATTTTCAACTGAAAGTTTGTTCTTGATAGCATCGTAGGTCAGTACAAAAGGAATATCTTCCTGTGCACCCATCACACGATAATTTGCCGAGGGTTCACTGCCAGGGATAGCGAGCACAGGAGCATCGTTGACTGGACTCAGCGCAACCACAACCGGAATGTCTGCAGCACTTTCCTCCGCTCCCAGTGCGTTTTCATCTCGTACACGGAGGCTAAATGCAGGTTGATTATTGTATGAGTGAAGAGGTGAATGCCAAACAATACTCGAGGCTGCCTTAGTGATTTCTGCACCAACTGCAATGTCGTTGCCATCCACCACAATTTTGGAACCAGGCTGAATAGAAGTAACAAAAAACCTATGATTAAAGGTTTTGTTCGGATCTGGGCTCCGCAGAACTTCATCATCTACATCATCCAGTGTCGATGCAAAATAAAGCTGATTGAAAGACAAAGTCACCGGAACATCTTCCGACAAACCAGCCGCAGATGCGTTTTGAGTGATTCTCGCAACTGCAGTGAAGCGAGGAGCATCGTTGACGGGTGCAACATTAAACGCCACAGAAACAAACCGTGTTGGGTCTGGATTGCCACTCACAACTGCACTGTCGGCAAGGCTGTCAGTTGCTGAGATCTTGAAAGCGACTCGGGCTGAGGAGAAATCGTCTTGATTCGGTTTCCAGGTGAGCACATCACCTGGGCCAACCAGCACTCCGGGATCTCCCAGCATTGCAGAAGTGAGGACAGTCGGACCTTTCTTCAGCTCGCCCGAGTTCAGTTCCCGGATACGGAACAACACAAGATTGTTGTCTGCATCGCTCGCATCTGAAACGGCCTTCAATGCCTCGTAGGTGAGGACGTATGGTGTGTCTTCTGTTGCGCCTTGAATTGTTGGAATTGACGTCAGAACAGGAGTTGTATTCGGACGAGGCTGCACATCAAATGCATAGGTTGCCGCACTGCGGCTAAATGTGTTGTCTGCATCCTTTGCACGGACAACGAGGGCATCAACTACACCGAGACGATCGCTTGGGGCTGTCCAAGTCCATGTTTGCCCGGGCTCAAGAGTCGTGCTTCCATTGACGACATTTTCACCGTTCTTTTTGAGCATTCCATATTCAACGTTTTCGATAACGAGAATGGGCTTGGCTTTGCGATCCGAACCAGGAACCGTGTCGCCATTTTCGGAGTCTGCGAGTTCAAGATCGTTTGCAATCTTTTCATAGGTCAGCAAATATTCTGATGCAGCAATAACTGGAACCGCGCCTGCGTTTCTGGCCTGAGAGCGGAATGTAGGAGATTGGTTCACAGCAAGCACATCAAAGTTCACTGTCACTTTGTTCACAGAAGGAAATGCACCATCCCACGCCTCAACGGTGAAAGCCTGCACCTGGCGGCTGTAATATTTAGCAGGCGGAGTCCAAACCCACATATCTCCAGGATTCAAAACTGCACCCGCGCTGAGAGGTGTGCCACTGCCATTCAGATAAAGAGCTTCGCCGCTTGTTCCTGAGACACTGACCAAACGGAACCTTAAATTTGTGTTATCGACATCGCGAATATCAGATTTGGCGAGCAAATCCGCAAATTTAATTTCGAATTTATTGGCTTCAACCGCACCCGTGAATGTACTTATAGAGGAAACAACAGGTGCATCATTCACTGCAGCCAGAGCAAACGACACTTTTGTTTCAGTCTGACTATAATCGCTGCCATCAAATGCAAGAACCTTGAATCCAGCCACGCTGGAGCCAAAGGTATCTGCTGGTGGAGTCCAGAACACGGTGTCGCTTGGCCCAACAATTGTTCCCGCAGCGAAAACAGAGCCATCTTGCTTCATCAGTACGCCCTGAGAAATTTCCGTAATCTTGTAGCTCAGCTGATTGAGGTCAACATCAAATGCTTGAGTGAGTTCCTTCAACCGAGCATTTGAGATTGGATATACAGTATCTTCAATCGCATCTGTCGCTGTCGCGTTAGCAACAACTGTGGGCGCGTCATTTACTGGTAGAACAGAGACATTGAGCTGCACTGGCGTGCTTGATTCCAAATCACCGTCGTAGGCAACGACTTTGAAAGGGCTTAACGATCCATTTGTTTGCGGTGACGGATTCCAAACAACAAACTCACCTGGTGCAATCAACGAACCTACAGCGAGTTGCTGACCAGCTTTGAAAACACGGCCATTTTCTAGGCTTGAGATTTTAAAATAAACCTGCCCTGTATCACGGTCACTCAAATCTGAGGACGCGCGCATGTCTTCGTACGAAATAACTTGAGGAGTGTCTTCACGTCCACCGGTCAGGGTGCGGATGGAAGTCAGAAGCGGAGCCTCATTTGCGCCTTGAACAAAGACAGTCACGTTCACAGTGCGCGGTGTTAGGGTGTCTCCCAACAATGCAGTCAGCTTAAATGCTTTCTGGCCATCGCGAGCCATAAGAGGCGGTGTCCATTCAATGAACTCGCCAGGAACCCAAAGAGCACCTTGATAGAGCTTAACGTCACGCTTCCGAAGTTCACCGCTATAAATTGAACTGATAAGGAACCGAGTCCGCGACGCTTCCTCGGCTGTAAAATTGCATTGAAGAAGTACGTCGTTGAAATTCACAGGCAGTGTTCTGTTGTAGATCCCGCCAAAAAGTGTGATCTCGCGCGTCGAAGGTTCTTCTTGAAGTACCTTGACCGTTCCTAATCCTGGGTCGGAGAATGTTTTTTGCACCGTTTGTGCGAGTGTATCTTTCTGCTCTTGGGAAACAGTTGATCCCAACCCGGCAATAATACCCTCCGACAAGCCTGCCTTCGCGTCTGTGAGCACCTGTGCAGAGAGAGAGGTGCCACTCAGGCCTTCTACGATTTTTGTGGAAATCAACCGCACTGCAGTTGTGAGTTTTTCGGCTTGCAAACCTAAGCCCGGCAATTGACCCGCAACCGCGTTTGCAACGGTTTTAGAAATTTCATTTGCGGTTTTTTCGTTGCTTGCACCCGACGACAATCCCGCAGCGATCGCTGCGACTGCGTCTACGAGTTGATTCTCAGAAACTTTCAACGAACCCAAAAAAGAAACAGAGGTTGAGGCCACTTCCTTCATCACTTCGATCAAGGTGACGTTAGTGATACCGCTTGCAGAGAGATTGCGGCCCACTTCCGTCATTGATGCCTGTGCAAGGAGTGCAACAGGCACTGCAGCTGATTTGTCGTTCGCAGATTTCGATACAATCAAACCGCTGCTCACAACTGCCATTGTATAAATCTTTTGCTCTTCCGGAGAGAGGGTTGCTTTTAATTCGGCAATGGAACGCATCGCGCCGCGAACAGCTGCGCGCAACGCCAAGGCTGCATCCACTTCGTTTATTTCTGAATTGCTAGTGCGAGCTGATTCATCTTCACCAAGCCGCAACGGACCTTCGGTAGGCTTGGCGTAACGCACTTCTGCAAGCGCGGCACGCGATACGTTGTCAACATTCTCTTTGGGGATATTCTGTTTGCGGAGCTGATCTTGAATCACCCAAACAGCATGATTACCTATTGAATCATAATCGAGTTCACTCAAACTGGCCGCCGTCTGCGGCACGATGGAAGAAATACGGCTCTCTTCGCAACCGAAGAAGAGCGTACCCATTCCCATCAGCCCGGCGGTAACCAAGACTTTGATGAACTTCATTATTGACGACCTCTCTGCAATCACCATTCTCGGTCATGATGGGCAAAGAATTGAGAGCAAAAAAGTGGCTAATGTCGGGGAACCGACATTATGTCAAAAAAACCACCAATCTGATGGAATCTGGACATCTCTGTATTCGCGCACTAGAGTGCGAACAAAACAAACCTTGGGATTTTAGTAGGATGCTGAAACTCAAAAACTTCATTAATGGTCAATTTACTGATCCAGTGTCAAACACCTGGCTCTACGTCGAAAATCCGGCAAGGGGCCAAAACTATGGCCAATGTCCGAACTCTGAGGCTACAGATGTAGACAACGCCGTTCGGGCAGCTCATGGGGCATTTCCGGCCTGGAAGGCACTCGATAACGAGAGACGTTCGATGCTGCTACTGAGAGTGGCTGAACTTCTTGAAATGCGAATAGATGATTTCGCCGAAGCAGAATCCAGGGACCAAGGTAAACCAATTACCCTTGCTAAAAGCATGGATATCTCCAGAGCTATCGCTAACTTCCGTTTCTTTGCCACGCGCCTCGCGCATCTCGAGGAAAAGGCATTTAAAAGCTCAGAAAATGTTTTCCACTACACAGAGCGCTCACCCATCGGGGTCATTGGCCTTATAACCCCCTGGAATCTTCCTCTTTACTTGTTGTCCTGGAAAATTGCCCCGGCCATTGCCTTCGGAAACACTGTTGTCTGTAAACCTTCCGAGCTAACTCCTCTCACCGCATTCATGCTGTGTGATGTTTTGAATCAAGCGGGAATTCCACCCGGCGTTGTGAACATGGTTTTTGGCACAGGGCCAAAAGCGGGCCAAGCCCTGGTTGAACACAAACTCGTGAGGGCAATCTCGTTCACAGGTGGAACCAAAACCGGAGCACACCTCGCTGCAACCGCAGCTCCGCAATTTAAAAAGCTCAGCCTTGAGTTGGGTGGAAAAAATCCAAACATCATTTTTGATGATGCAGATCTGCACACAGCAATTCAGGTTACTGTGCGGTCAAGTTTTCTTAATCAAGGCGAAATCTGCCTCTGCGGCTCAAGGATCTATGTGCATAAATCGATCTTCAATGAGTTCATTGAAGGTTTTGTAGAGCAAACGAAGAAATTTATTGTAGGCGATCCTGCGCAATCAGAAACTCGCATGGGAGCGCTTGTCAGTGCGTCTCATCTTGAAAAGGTAGAATCTTACGTGAAGATAGCCTTGGCCGATGGAGGGCTGGTTCTTCACGGTGGACGCAGGGCTCAACTTCAAGGGGAATGTTCGCAAGGGCACTTCTATGAACCTACAATTCTTATTGATGTCCCACACTCGAGCCGAGCGATACAAGAAGAAATTTTTGGTCCGGTTGTGACAGTGACCCCTTTTGATTCGGAGTCCGAGGCTATCGAACTCGCAAATGAACCTGAGTATGGACTTTCAGCTTCACTCTGGACAGAAAATCTCTCGCGCGCGCACCGCGTCGCGCGCGCAGTTGATGCTGGAGTTGTTTGGGTCAATGGTTGGCTGTTGCGGGATCTGAGGGTCCCCTTTGGCGGCATGAAGGCATCAGGAGTCGGCCGCGAGGGAGGCAACTGGTCGCATGATTTTTACACAGAAACAAAAGACATCTGCATACAAATTCGAAACAATTCATCGAGAGCAACCATGTCATGAATCAAAAGCCCGAACCTGAATCTATTTTTTCGAGCACAGCACCAGAGGCAGTCGGGCCTTATCCGCATGCAAAACGATTTGGCGATCTCATTTTTGTCTCAGGAATAGGACCGCGCGAGCGCGGTAAAAAGGAAATTCCCGGAGTCACTCTTTCTGCTGATGGAACTGTTCTTGAATATGATATCGGAGTTCAAACGCGCTCGGTGATTGAAAATATCCGAACCATTCTTCAAGTTGCTGGATGTGATTTGAAAGACATCATTGATGCTCAGTGTTTTCTCACAGACATTAAAAAAGACTTTAAAAAATTCAACGCTGTGTACGCTGAATATTTCAACGCTGAATCGGGTCCAAGCCGCACGACAATAGGTGTCACTGGTCTTCCCACACCTATTGCGGTGGAAATAAAAGTCATAGCAAAAGCATATCCATAAACAAAAAGCCCCGAGATAAACCCAGGGCTTTTCTAACATTTCGCGAATATCGAGCGCAAAAAACTCAGATTTTTGATTCGCGGTGAATGATGTGTTTCTTTGTGAACTTGCAGTATTTCTTAAGTTCAATTTTCTTAGTCATTGTTTTTTTGTTCTTGTCAGTGACGTAAACGGAGCCCGTAGGTTTGCCTTTTTCGTCGATTCCAACAAGCTTGATGAGCTCGCGCATTTATCACTCCTTTATATCCGCCAAACACAGCACCCCAGCACAAGCTGGCAAAGAGCCCCTTCACTGAAAGCTGCACGGTGATAATGAGTGAGATACAATCCGTCAAGCATCATTTAGGCCCCGGGCCAGTTGCACTTTGCGCTCCACGGTAGCTTTCAAGCGGAGACCACTGGCTTTCCTGTGAACCTAACCGTAATACCTGAACATTTTCGGAGCCTGACTGCGACGTAGCAGCTTTGAAGAGGCCAACGCAATCCCCACCGCTGGCTCCTGTTTTACGCCCACTCGGATGTGTGACCCATCGGCATCCTCGACCTTCGTTAGCGACACACGCTTCTTTGTTAGCCTGAAGAGCCCTGCAAGCACCGCCACCCACTTTTGAGCCCGAATCTCCCAAAGAACTCCTCTCGGACAAAATCTTCTGAAAGGGCTCAGCCATTTCGCACGCCTGACGGTGTTCGGCTTTGACAATCAGCTTTTGCTTCCCATCTGAGCTCACAACACGCAGAAAGGGAGGTAGGACTCCGCTTGGATAAAGATTTCGCTCTAGTTCGCACGAAAAATATTGGTCGCGCTCTTCGTTCGACGGTTGAAAAGCTTCACCACACTGAACCGAATTACAGCGGTAGATAACCCTAAACCGTTGAGGGTCTCGCGCAGCGGATTGAGGCAGTATTCGGAAACCGCCATTTTTTAAACCGGACGACGATGAAGTCGCAAGACCCTCGGCCTCAAGCTGGTTGTATTCTTTCTTGCAGGCCGTCAACGCTAAGGCCAAACAGGAAGCAGTAAACGAAGCTCTTTTTAACATAACATAAGAATTTTCTAAAACTCGATAACCGCTCATTCTGGTGACCTCAATGCATAAGCGAATGGCGTGAAATTATATGTCCCATATCCGAAAATATTCCGCTCATGAATAAAATCTTGATTGTCTATCACCCATCCAATTCCAGAACGCTGATTCGACCAACCATAAAACATATAAGTGTGTGCAGGATACCCTGGATAGCGAGCATCATCCTCTGTCAGAACAACATCTCCAGGCTGCAAATTATTTGCAGCTGTGATCTTTTTCCAACCAAGTTTCTCCTGCAGAAATTGAGAAAATGGCTTAGTCACCAATGAAACTGACTCGCCGTTAACATAGCCTGTTAGGGGAACTGCAGTTCCAGAACGTCGCAAAGCAGCACTCATAAATGCAACGCATCCGTTGCGGCGTCCTGACGGATAAAAGCTCAAGACGTCCTCGAAAACATCGTCGTAGTTGGCGCGAACTCCGTAAAACGACAAAAGCTTCTTATTTGCAGTGCTACTCTGAATTTTTTGCGGAAGAAAGCCCAAATTCCAACGCATAGATTCGCAAGTGCTGCCGCCACCGCGAGTTCGGCATGCATCAACTTCTCTGACCTTGAATGGTCCAAAAACCTCATTACCCTCGACGCAACCTTGCCGACTTTCATCGAACTTCGAACCTCTCGGACAAACTTCCGCTGTTCGTAACTGGGCAGCAAAGCTCCTAGACCATCTCGAGCCGTCGCATGATGATGAGCCCCCACCATATTTCTTGCATAACGAAATCATTGCGCGTGTAAAAGGACCAATCGCTTGAGATTCTGTGACGCAAAGTTTCTCATTTACTGAATACCAACTTCCACTTGGACAATAGATTGATTCCGATATTGCCCTTGTTGAAACAGACTGCTCTGCTCTTCTTGATGAATTGCTGACAAGTATGGCTGCATTCTCATGGGCATCAATTGACGGACTCTCAGCTGCCGATGAGTTCGCTGCCAACGTGGCAGCTCCTTCGACTTCGGCCTTCAACATCTGCTTGCCATCACCACAGGACGAGAGAACGAAAATTGAAGAAACGAAGATAGCCAAAAATCCGCCCATATCGTCGACCTCCCACTTCTTGTCAAAGAAAGTGTTTATTGCAGCAGTTAATCGTTTTTTTCGGCATCTCCTGATCGCATTTTACGGAGGAATGGGCATATTCGAAGGGCTATGTCTCGCGCTTGACACTGCAAAAAAAACATTGAGAGTGATAAACAAGAAGAAAAAATCACACATTCAGGAGAGTTCGAATGCTTAGGATTCAACAAATAGTTGCTTTTGGTTTTATTTTGACGCCATCGATAGCCTTTGCAGTCCCAAATATCCCGTCACCGAAAAGCGCAATTGCAGCGAAGAATTTCCACAACCTTTCCGCCGAAGATATCAATGGAAAAGTTAATATTTTCAGTGAATACAAAGGGCGTGTTGTTCTTGTGGTGAATACCGCATCTCAGTGCGGCTACACGTCACAGTACAAAGGACTCGAATCTATTTATCAAAAGTTTAAGGACAAAGGATTTGTTGTACTCGGCTTTCCATCAAATGATTTCGGAGGCCAGGAACCTGGAAGCAATGCCGAAGTGAGAAAGTTTTGTGAGTTCAAATTCAAAGTCACTTTTCCTATGTTCTCCAAAGCCAACATCACCTCTATTCCGCGTTCACCTATCTATGAATTTCTCACTGTACAAAACCCAAATCCTGAGACACGAAAAACTCCACAATGGAATTTTTGGAAATTTCTCGTGAACAAAGACGGTGAGGTGGAAAAAGTTTTTCCGAGTGGAGTTGAGCCTGAATCTGCAGAAATCAAAGAGGCAATTGAAAAGTCCCTCATTACCAAACGCTAATGGTACTGAAGGACCTGTGGCAGTCTGATGCCTGGAAAAATTACTATATGTTCGAGAGCATGTTTTCCGGGCGGAGCAGATGTTCAAGCCTTTCGCGGCTCATCAATTTATGTTCAAGCACAAGATCAAAAACACTGCGTCCCGTTTCGAGTGCTTCCTTTGCAATCTTCGTAGAATTTTCATAGCCAATATGCGGATTCAAGGCTGTCACGAGGCCGATACTGTTTTCAACGTAGCGGCGACACACTTCTGAATTTGCGGTAATACCAGTCACGCACAATCGGCTGAGGGTTTTAATTGCACGCGGAAGCATCTGCATTGACTGAAAGAGGTTAAAGACAATCACGGGCTCCATCACATTAAGCTGAAGCTGACCAGCCTCCGCAGCCAGGGTGATGGTCAGATCGTTGCCAATGACCTGAAACGCAACCTGATTCACAACTTCAGGAATCACCGGATTCACTTTTCCAGGCATGATACTTGAACCTGGTTGCATGGGGGGCAGATTAATTTCGCCTAAACCACAGCGTGGTCCGCTCGAAAGCAAACGCAAATCGTTGCAGATCTTGCTCAGTTTGGTCGCGAGGCGCTTTAAAATTCCCGAAAATAGAACAAAAGATCCGGTATCAGGAGTTGCTTCAATAAGATTTGCTGAACTGACCAAATTGAAACCAGACATTTTATTGAGATGAGCCAATGCTTTCGCCCGATACTCCGGGTGCGCGGTGATACCCGTCCCAATTGCAGTGCCGCCCAAATTCACTTCAAGAAACAATCGAGCAGCATCCTGCAAGCGAATTATGTCTTCTTCTAGGTTAATTCGGAATGCTTCGAACTCCTGCCCGAGGGTCATGGGAACTGCATCCTGCAACTGTGTGCGCCCCATTTTGACCACGGAGTTAAACTCCCTTGCCTTTTTGGCAAGGGCACTACAAAGCTCGACAAGTGCATCAGTAAGCGACGGCAATGCATGCAAAATCGCGACGCGAACCGCGGTTGGGTATGCATCATTTGTAGACTGCCCCAAATTCACATGGTTGTTTGGATGGATTTTTTTGTAGTCGCCTTTTTCGAAACCAGCAAGCTCCAAAGCACGATTGGCAATAACCTCATTAGCATTCATGTTGGTCGAAGTACCAGCTCCGCCCTGAATAACATCAACAACAAATTGCTCATGCCAATGCCCTGCAATGATCTCGTCGCAGGCTTGGCACACGGGTGCACAGATCTCAGCAGGCAACAATCCCACCTCACAGTTGGCAAGTGCTGCCGATTTTTTCACTTCTGCAAGTGAGCGTATCAGGGATGGAAATGATCTTAGGGTTACGCCTGTAATGTTGAAATTTTCACAAGCTCGGAGAGTTTGAACACCAAAATAAGCCTCCGCGGGAACCTGACGATCACCGAGGAGATCATGCTCCGAACGAGACTTTCCAGAACTATAAACCGAAGACAACAAACCTCGATTCCCAGCACCTTGAATGCGACTAAAAACATATGACGCCACATTGTGCTGAATTTTTCCGGCAAGAACTGGATATTCACCCTGCATTTTCACAAATGATTCGCGACGCAGGAGCAAAAACTCTACATCACTCAGCGCAGTGCATGTTGCCTGATGAAGGGTACCGTCCTTCATCAGCGAAGCCTCGCCCATAAATTGGCCGGGGCCATAGAGGGTGGTGTTTTCATCCCAATCAACATTTCCGGCGTGTGCCTGAAGCCCCACCCGACCAGAGACAACGATTCGCAAACGATCCCGAACAGCGCCGGGAAGGTAGATAGTTTCTCCCGCCTTGTTCGAAGATTTTTGCATGTGTAATTTGAGCAATTTAATTTCAGCCGAGCTTAAACCGGAAAAAATTGAAAGACTAGCGAGTGGTGTATCAGACATGAATGAATCTCCGCAGCGAAGACTCACATTCCTACACAGATTCCGCGGTTTGAACAAGCTTCATAAAGCCACGCAAGGAAGCATCCAGTTCGCTTGTCACTTCGGTGAATTGAAATCCAACTCGATAGAAATTTTCTCGCATTTGCAATTCATCGGAACTTGGAAGCAACTTCAGTCGGGTTGCAACGATACGCTGAAAGTCATCGTAATGACCGTGAACAACGGCTGCAGTGGTTTTCTTGGTCCAGCGCACTGACACATGAACGGCCAGTGGAGACGTGCTCGGAAGATAAAGATTTGCTTTCAGTTCATCTTCATGGGCCCGAAACAGATCGGCAACGGCTCCGTAGCGCGTAAAACAAGCAACGCCACCCAGACTTACATCATCGATACGCATTCGAGGAGCAGTAGATCCGTCGTCACGCATAAAGCGCGGAGTGAAGGGGGCGTCGAATCGTTCCATATCAATGCGACGATCTGCAAATTCAAGAAAGGCTGCACAAGCCATAGGAACGCGAAATCTTGAATTTGAACGTCTTTCGAAAGCAACGAGTTTCTCAGGAATTGCCAAGAGAATTTTTCCAGGCACTCGCTGCTTAATTTTTGAAACAAAAACAATTTTTTTGGAGAGGAGTATAAACTCGATGCGAACAAGTTTGTAGGGAGCAAGAAGAGAATCACCCGCCGACGAGATGCCTGAAACAACTAAAGATCCCTCGGCTCCAAGAAGATCTTCAACAACTCCTCGGACAATCTTTCCTTCAGTTGAATATTTTATTAGAACCTGAGTTTTGCGACGATTTACCTCACGCAAAATCTCAAGCACCTGTTCAGGGCGCGAAAATGCTATCGCTTTTTCTTTGGGGGCGGATCTCTCCTGACCCAATGTTGCGTTGGACACTTTAGCAGCCTCCTCGCTCCAAGTGTCTCAAGTGCCAAGAGAATCTGCAAGGCCAACGCCATTAAGAAGCGCCGTCACAATTCCGTGAGCAGGTCGCGTGTGCGCGCCACAAAGAAACAACCCCTCTTCGCCCGTCGAGGTTCCGGGTCGTTTCCACAGAAGGTCAGAAACAGTGGGAGCAAAGCCATATCCGTTGAGGGTCAATGAATTCAAATAACGTCGATGAGTGAGTGGTGTCCCCAACTCACTCCAAACCAATTGGCCTTCCAAACACGGCCAATAACTCACGAGACGCAGCGTCAAAGTTTTGAGAATCTGTTCTTTTGTGAGCCGATAATGGCGACCATATCCTCCTCTACTTTCCGGAATACGATAGGCATCAGTGTCGTCACCTCCCCAGATCTCGCTTGTGGGAGGACATAAAAACATGGCTTGAAATACACCCTGCGCGCCAATTTTGTTGCCTGGCCGAATGGCCTCCGGATCGCGCAGAGAACCGGTCGACATGTAGATTGGAGCATGTGCCGCAAGTCTTTCGAGATCGACCTCAAGGTAGGAGGTCTCAGAATTGAGGGTTCCCATCAGCCAGTAATTGCGATTTGTCAGTCCGTAATCGGTCAGAGGCTTTTGGGTTGCAAAATATCCAACGACAAGAGCATGCGGAGACTCGGCTCTTTTGAGCTTTTCCCTCATTAACGTTGGCAAACAAAAATCTCGAGCATGGCTCTCGAGCAAACGCGGATCAGGTGTCCAAACAATATTTCTAGTCAGAATTTCTCGCCCATCCGGGGTTATCACACGAAAGCGAGCACCTTCCTCTTTTCCAGTCATGGAGTGAATTCTCTGGAAGCTTGCCTCACAATTGCTGATATATTCAACATCGCGGTGCATGAGAGCATGAATCATCGCTCGACCACCGCCCACCACAAAACACGCGTTTTCAAAGTAATAGCGCTGGACCACCATGTGCAAAACAGCACTTACTTTTGAAGGCGGGACGCCAATCAAAACATGATGGATGGAAAGAATTTCACGTAACTTTCCAAAAATTTCGAGCTCGTCAAAAAAATCACCAAGAGTCTGGAACGCCAATTTTCCGAGAGTAATTTTTTTCTCAGAGTGCCAAAAAACTTTAAGAACATTGGCTACTGACAACGGAAAGTCTACTTTTCGCATGAGCTGCCAAACTATTTCCAGCGTCGCAAAATACTTTTCGATTGAGGCTGCTTTTGCCGGGAATTTGCTTTTGAGCTCACGAACGAATTGTTCAACTGGGCGGGTGTAGGAAATCTCACGCTCAGCATCAGTAAATTCGCCTTCGAAACAAAGAGTTTCAAACTGGGTATCGAGTTCAATTTGCGCGAGAGTAATGCCAAGCCTATCAAGCGCAGACGCGAAATGGCTACCTCGGGCGGTGTCGGCAATATAATGAAGCCCAACTTCAAAAACAGCGCCCGAGCGTTCGAAAGGTAACAAATGCCCGCCAAGGTTCTTGCTTTTTTCAATCACAACAACTTTTTTTCCGCTCATTGCAAGCCGCCGAGCGCAGGACAAACCCGCCAGACCACTTCCAAAAACGGCAGCATCAAAGACTTGATGGGGCGATAACACGCTGTGCATGGTCAAACTGGCCTTTCTGTCCTATCTTTGGAATAAATTGAAAGGCAAATAAGGATTGTTGTCAAAACGCGTCACAGTCTCGAATCAAGTTTTGATGGTTTGGCGACAGACGATGAGTCAAAACTCGTCGCCCGTTCAAACCGTCATCGTTATTTGCCTTATATCAATCTCGCACGCGTTTTTGCTGACACTTCCCTCACGCATGAGGAGCACCTCTACAGAATCGACCCCAAAACAAGAATCGGTTCGAGTGAGAATTTCTCGTCCAATGTTGTCGGAAAGGTCGATACAAGAGAAAATGCCTTCCGAGCCAGGCTCGGCAATGCGGCGAAAATCAAGAAAATCTTCTCCACGCGTTCTTGCGTCTGATAGTTCTGAATCGGCAACTTCCGAGATTTCTCTTGTTCCCGAGCCACAAGCCGAGCCGCTTTCTTCAAACGAATCAATCAAACCTCCAAGACCATCAACGCTATTAGAGGAAAAACAAAGTCCGCTTCTGCCCTCGGGAAAAAATGATTTCATCGAACGCCAGAGAAAATTGGGCGATGCCCTTGGCGCTGGCGCGATTGCCGGCGACCTCGAGGTCCGCGACGTTGTCGCTGATGCGGATGCGAGCAATCCAATAAGACGCACCGAATATGCCTTCGCGGGATACTTCGATTCCCTCAGTCGCAGGTTTGTCGAAGCTTGGGGCAGCGTTCGAACCTTGCCCCCTCAATCGAGATTTGATGGAAAAGTGGGTGAATTTATTGAGTACGATGTGGTTATCAACCGCGATGGTTCATTGAGGAAAATTACAAATATCTCGGCAAGGCGAGAACCATTCCGGGACTTTACAGCAGTTGATGAATTAATCATGGGTGTCTTCAAAACTATGTTCCCGTTTCAGCCCATTCCAGATCGCATTCAGAACGACCCACTCGTCATAAGGAAGCGAATCCAGTTCGTTGGATTTAAGTACACGCTATATTAGCGCCTGGATCCTTGTACTTTCCCCATAGTTTTGTGCTACAACATTCATGCTCCAAATTTTTCTCAAAAAAAATACACCATTGCCTTCGGAGGAGTGGATGTTCGACTGGTTTCTTCGACTGCTGTCTCATGATCTTGCGATTGACCTCGGGACAGCTAACACGCTTGTTTATGTGAAAGGTAAAGGGATCGTTGCAAACGAGCCCTCTGTTGTTGCCGTCCAGAGAGACAGTCGTGGTTTGCGCACGGTTAAAGCCGTTGGCAGGGCTGCGAAAGAAATGCTCGGGCGCACTCCGGGAACTATTGAGGCAGTTCGACCCATGAAGGATGGCGTTATTGCTGACTTCGAACTCACTGAAAAGATGCTGAGTTACTTCATAGGAGTTGCTCACAATAATCGTTCACTCGTTCGTCCTCGTGCGGTCATCTGCATTCCCTATGGAATTACTGAGGTCGAAAAGCGAGCAGTACGTGAATCCGCGGAGAGCGCTGGATGTGCATCTGTCTACTTGATTGAGGAACCCATGGCTGCAGCTATTGGAGCTGATCTCCCTATCCATGAAGCGAGTGGAAACATGGTTGTTGATATTGGTGGTGGAACCACTGAAGTTGCTGTCATTTCGCTGCTCGGTATCGTTTACTCGAAATCGGTGCGAGTGGGTGGCGACAAGATGGATGAAGCCATCGTTAACTACCTTAAGCGCCGCTTCAATGTCCTCATCGGTGAGAGAACAGCTGAACAAATTAAAATTGCCATTGGTTCCGCATATCCCGAAGAAGAAATTCGAACCATGCAGGTTAAGGGACGCGACCTCGTTGCTGGTATTCCCAAAACCATTGAAGTCACGAGTGAGGAAATTCGTGAAGCAATGCAGGAGCCTATAAACGCTATCGTTGAGGCAGTGCGTTTGGCCCTTGAAAAGACTCCACCAGAGTTGGCTGCAGACATTGTTGATAAAGGAATCGTTCTTGTGGGCGGAGGAGCACTCATCCGCAACCTTGACATCCTTTTACGCGAGGAAACTGGCCTTCCCATTTTGGTTGCTGAAAATCCTCTGACAGCAGTCGTAATGGGCTCGGGACGAGTCCTCGACAATCCCGATCTCCTGCGTGAAGTGACGTTCTGACCGAGAGAAAAGAGCCGGGCACTGCGCCCGGCTCTTTTCTTTATCTCAATCGCAAAATCCGCTTCAATCTCACTTTAAACAAAACTCGACAAATCGTTGAAAATCCCAAGTCTCTAATTCAGCCCGGAGAAGCTCAGCCGCACGAGCTGCTGGATCAAAACAAACGACAGACGCACCCTTTGTGGGAGTTGTCATTCCGGGATAAGAGTATTGGAGTGTCGCAAAATACGCCCCCGCCCACTCACTGCGACCGAGTTGAAGCTTGAGTGCTCCGTGATCTCTGCCGTTTGCTGTGGTGATTAAAGAATCGAGACACTCGTTGTTGCCGCAGGCCCAATACCCCGCAGTGCGCATATTTTCATTCTGTTCGTTACAGTGGTGCTGCAGCTTTGCAACAGAGCTTTTCAAACTCGAACCAATCACGTCTGTGAGTTCATGGCAGGTCATGGGAACACCCAGAGGCCAGCCCATTGAAGGGAGCCCAGCCAGATCAGCCGCGCTGCCATCACTCTTCGCTGTTGCAGGAAAGACGATGAAAGCGACCGCAAGAAAAAATCCACGACCTGAAAAACTCATGAAAAACCTTGCTGAAATTCAAAGGGGAACACAAAGACCCGGCTTTGCCGCGATCGCTGCTTTGCTTATCTCGTTTAGAATCGTCGTTTGAACAGAGGCGTTCAGCGGATTCACACAGCCAAGCACATCTGGAGTGCGCGCCAAAGTTAGGTTGAATTCAAGCGTAACATAAAGACGACTTCCAAAAACAGCTCCGATTCCACCAACAGTACCAGAACCGCCAGAACCCATTCCGCCCCCAAAGCCACCATACATGCTGCTTATGCTGTTTCCATTATTAATCGAAAACTTCATAGTTGGCGCAGGCCTCGAGCCCGGTGCGTATTCTTGCTGACAGAGTCCGGTGGGACAGCGCAAATATCCAGCCTTGGCACTTTCAATATTCTGCTGCTCGCAAAAGGCACTCAACCGCCTGGCTGCTTCCAAAACAACGTCGAGCGACTGAGTCGCTGTAGTGCCTCCACAATAAAGTGGTACGTCATAAGTCATGCCATAGGTTTGCTGAACTTCCTCTAAAACTCGACTCTCAACCGCCTCAGAGGCTAACCCTGACCCGCACCCTTGCAGCATTGGCAGCAAAAAAGCGCACAAAAGACAAAACATTCCCATTGAAGGCAAATTGGAAGGAATAAATCCCGAAGTCAAAAAAATCTTCATGACTGTAAACCTTTCCCCTGCGGCTAGACGCACTTGAAAAAACAATTCTGCACTAGCCTCCTGCCTCAAAGTAGAATCAGAAAAAACTGAATCACTTCCGGAGCGCGGCGAATATTTACTCAAATATCAGAGAACAGACAACACCAAATCCGGCCAATCTACAAGTCAAAAAACATTCGTCAAATCAGCAAACAAGAAAGTTCGAGAAAGCAATTTAATGTGACAGCATTGTGACCCCGCCCACGATGGCTCCGATTTGAGCACTTGCTCAGAAATGTTAGGCTGTAGGCCATGTAGAGAGACAGGAATGGAGTTTCACGTGACCCTAACGGCCGCGAATTGGGAACTGGACCAAATAGAAAAAACATTGCGAGAACGCTTTCTGGAGACTCACGCAGAAAGTGAACGATTCACTGTTCGTTATATTGGAACAAGTGGAGAAATTGGAAGGCGCTGCCTTACTTTCAATATTGAAGTCCGTGAAAACGAATTCCACTTGGAGAAAGAGTACCTTGAAAAGTTCGTTGATGAATTGCGAGCACAGGGTTGGGATATCGACGAGCTGCGTCAGCCAATGTCCACTGGAGATAACTTCGACGCACGTCTTTGGTTAATGATTTATGAAGAACACAATAGCCATATGGCTTCAGGGGAGGTTTCACGATGAACCGGAAGCAGAGAAAAGTGTCAAAGATGACAATTGAATTTTCGCAATATGTTACACTTTTCGCCGGAATTGTTGCTTTGTGCAGCTCTACCGCATGCAAGAGTCGCTTTTTTTCGTTTGGCAATGAACCTCTGGTAAATACTAACCAACCAACAGGCCAAGATGAAACCCTCCCAGGGCAAATTGCGATTGGTCAGCAGAATTCTTCAAATACCAACACCCAACCCCAAAGCAGCTCCAATCAAATCGCCGCTCCCTATACTCCGTTGCAGGGAACACAAAAGAAACTCACAATTGGCTCAACGCAAAGGTTTGAAGTGAGCGGCCAGCAAGTTGAAGTGACATTCGAACAGATCATCGAAGATTCACGCTGCCCAAAGGATGTTGTCTGCATTTGGGAAGGACAAGCAAAGTTGCAATTCGCAGTCAGTGTCCCGGCGCTAAACTTATCAAAAAAAGTCACGCCTACTTTGAGGGTAGGTCATCCAGAGCTCGGACAGGTTATTGTTGGAAGCGTGGGACTCGACCTCATCGGCCTGAGTCCCGACAGTTCAGCAACAAATCAGAAGGTGGTTTCACCTGAAGCAACTGTTGTGGTTGGCAAAGCGCCCTGAGCAGCAGCCATAATTGAATTCAAAATAATCGCAGCAGGTGCTCTTGCCTCAGGTTTCAGCGCCTCACACAACGCTACACTCGTGCCTGCCACAGGCTCGTCGCCCACCGCACATGGCTCGCCATTCAAAAGATTCTGCAAAGCAACTGCCTGCTCAGCCAAGCGCACAACGGCTGGGTGCTCTGGGTTTTCTCCAGCAAATACACCCAATGCAGCAATTGAAAGCATCATGTCTTCAATCGTCTTGTTTCCTTTGATAATGAGAGTGACGGACTTACGGGAACCAGGAACAGCACCATCAATGCTGATGTTGGGAACCGCAACAACCTGAGCACGGTGGTTGAAGAACGCCGAGCTCAAGTTGAAAACAAAAGGCTTTCCATCAAGTGTTGATTGAGAAGAATCTTTACGCTGACCATCATCAAAGAATTCAAAACCAACTGAAGCACCCTTGGGAAGCACGACTTGATTGGCAAAGTGGTCCACCAATTCGTTCAAATATGGGTAACTAATTCCGCCATTGCTCAGGTTTTGAATCACGCCCGTGTATGCGCTGTCAGCACCCATACTGCGGGCTCGGTTCTGCAGAAGTTTAGTCACCGTCATCATCGAAACTGACAAATCTTCGCGAACGAGTTCAGAAATTACTGCACCATACTCGGGGCTTGCAAAAAATGTTGGTGCAAGCTCGAGAGATGCCTTCACACCCAACGGACTGACTCCATACTTCGTCTCAAAACTTTTGAGAAACTCCTGCTGAGCACCCTTGGCACTGTAGCCAAGCTCTGCGAGCTGAAGAAATGAACTTCGAGAAGCGAATTCTGTTGATTCAGCTGCCGATGATTGCGCGACTCCCCAAAGAGCTGCCATTTTGAGCATCTCTTGTCCGTAGCTTCCGATTAACTGAGCATAAACCATTGGTGCACGGGGATCGAGAACACCGTCCATCGGGTTCGCGTAGCGCAAACGTTGGAGCATCATGTTGGCGCGGTGAAGCGTGTATTCGTTAAAGTCCTTGCCGTAGTCGAAACGTTGGCAGTTGCCGAGCATTGTTACGTTGCGGTCCGTGCAAAAAGCGGTTTTGGTCTTGAATTTCATGCCATCGCTCGGCAGCGAGTACGCAGCAGCCAGAGCAACAATGTCATAGGCACCGAACGCCGGAAGGCCGGCTGCACCATCGGCCGACGAGAAATCCTTCATGGCACCAATGCCCATGTCAATACCGTAGTCGTTGTAGTCCATGACCGAGTCGGTGTGGACATCAACAGCAACCGGTGGCTTCGCATCGTCAGCAAGCACCGACGGGGTTGTTGATGCAATGAAGTTGTGACGCAAACCAAAAACATGACCAAGTTCATGAATAACGACGGATCGGACAAGGGAGAGGGCCCCTGCTTCGGGAGAATTCACAAGCGCAGAGGTGATGGCCGGAGCACCGCTTTCGGCAATATTTAAATCTGCATTTGGAATAAATTGTTTGACACAATCCAGCTTTGCCAAGAACTGATTTTTACCGCTTTTGAAGCTCGTGCGAAAATCGGACTCTTTTACCCCAGAAAGACTTTTTTCAAGATCCAAAGCGCCCTGTGCAACAAATTTTTTCAGATCACGCTTTGGGTTTACTTCACCCCGAAAGAGAACTTTTAGTTTGTTCCCCGAAAAGCGATCATCTTCAGCAGAGGAACTTGCCGATTCAAGCGATGAAACCATTTCTGAAGGCAGAACATTACGACCCAACTGATGCGATGCGAACTTCGCTAAAGCGACAAAATCACCTTTCTTGTTGGCTTCGTCAAAATCCTTGAGTGAAACTGGCGATGAATCAGACGCTGGCGCCGAATATCGACTCAAAATCCCAAGATTCGCCAACGCGGCGTCGCATTTCGCATCCCAAAGGAACCGGCTGATGGGTGAAGGCACAGTACCCGCGGGTCGCTTTGGCAAATTAGGCTCTTTGTCTTTCTGCCAGGTGCGCGCAAAATAGCTCTTACAACCTTCCATTGCCCACATCGAACCAGTCATCATGACGTCGCCTGAAATAATCTCGCCTGTCGCAGGGTTTGCAGCAGCTGTTGCCCATGCAGAGCCAATTGCAAATGAGTCATCCCAATAGATCATGTTCACCCGAGGATCAGCTGCGCTCACAACTCCTCCGAGAGCCAGACCTCCGGTTTTGTTGGCTTCCTCAAACTCGTCTTGAGTGAACGAGGCAATACGGACGGAAGGAGCTCCCTCGGGAGTCATCGCCTTAAAGAGCTCAACGTATGAATTTACGGCAGACTTTATAACGGGAACTACAGCTGCGGGAACCGAACGACTAATGACAAACGTGATGTCTTTTTCTAAATTAAACTTCCGCACGTAAGTGACTTCATCGCGGGCCCTGCCGCCGTTGCTTCTCAAAATCGATTCTGTCGCGAAGTATGGCACGTCTTTTCCGCCTGTGAGGTCGTTGACCCCGCGCATGCGCAAACCGATCTGAGACAAACTCATTTGAAGTAGCTGCTTCTCTTCGAAGGGATCCTTTCCCGAGGGAAGTGGAAAAAAACCTTGGACCACGTGAACAGTAGGACGAATGGAATCTTTTCCGATGCTCGCCTCTCCAGTTTCGTCGCCGGTTCCAAGAATGGGTTCGTTAGCATTGAGAAGCACCAACTGATCAATCACCAGACTGCTGTCTTTGGAATTGAAATAAAGGCCATTATTCATGCCTGCGAAAGGAGTTTTCGCAGCATGGGCTATCTTGGGAACCACAACATCAGCAGACATCTGCAATGATGGAACATTGCTTGCACCCAACGGAGAAACTAAAAAGCTTTTGTTCTCAGGTTGGCTAAAGTCAATCTGGTAATAAGTTTCTTTGCTGTTGGCGTCTTCTACCGTTCGAACAATAGGATAAGAGCCTACGATAAGATCTTCCTGCGAGGAGCCCGCATAGAGTCCTTCACCAGTTCGAGTCAAAACCAGTCGCCTATTATTGATTTTAAATTCAACAATCATTGAGTCGAGGTTAAATACACGGCTTGATCCCACAGATCCTTGTTGCAGAGAAGTAGTCAGGACATAGCGTTTGCCGTTGATAAACGATTCCCCTAGGAAGGGAAGATCCATTGAAACCTGCTGTGCGGACAAAATTTCCAATGCCCGTGTTGCTGAATCAATAGAACGATTGAGCTTGAGGAGAAGCGACTCTACGAGACTAGAATTGCTAAAAAGATTCACAAGAACGAGTGGTGCGATATTAATGAGTGGAGTTGTTTCCGCTTCGCTTAAAAATGAACGCCCCGACTTTTTATCAACCTGCGACAAAGATGAAATCCACCGCTGCGCATCACGCTCGTTTTTGAAGTTATCTTCAATCACCTCAAAAAAGAGGCAACTTAGGTATGAAAAAGATTTCTCAGGGGCAGCGACGCAATGAGTTGATGAAGAATTTCCAACTCGGCTGCTGATATTTTTCGCAAAACTCTTAGCCATTGCTACCGAAAGAAGTTCACCTTCAGTGGGAGATAGTTTGTTTTGCCGACTCTGTTCAATTGACTCGCTAAACAACGGAGTCAATCCCTGAACGAGCTCAAGCTCAAGCTCTTCCGACAAACTGCGATTGTGCGCAGGAGTGGAAGGAACATCTGGCTGAACGAATCGTCCCGATGGAAGTTCACGCGGCGTGCTTTTCTCGCGGCTACATCCGGCAACTAAGAGTAACCCAAAAAAAGCGATAAAACCGAATCTCGCAAATGAGCGGAGGGCATTCAGAGGTGAATTCAAGCCAGACCTCGCAGTAGGGGGAATAAGAGAATAGCGCCCTAGCAAGAGATGACTCATTGGTCAATAACAGTCACAAATCATTGATTTGGACTATCGAGCTGCGAATTAAAAATAACTCAATAAGTTCCGTACGCTCGCGTTTATGCCCTGTTTATAAGCAAATTCTTATTGCGTGCTCTCGTATCTTCACTTATCTGGGGAAAGTGCGCGTCGAACGCGTCGTTCTTTCAGAGGAGAGTTGGCCATGACCACCATTACAGGTCTTTTCAGCCGTTCCGAGAAAATTGTTCGTCCCCGTTTTATCAGCGATCTTAGGCCCTGCTACCCATCGATAGATGAATTGTTGGCGAAAGCAGAGAGAACAACTCTCAGCTGCAGGCTTTTAGAACAAATTGACGTGAGTCGCCTTTTCTACAAAGACGTCGCACTGCGAGGCCTGAATTGCCGAAAATATTCAGTCGAAGAGGCAAAACGAGTCGGAATCATTGTGGACTATCTGGCCGAGACGCGCCGACGCCAACTTACTCCTGCAGACGCGGTGTAGCCGCCACTCCCTGTGTCGAGGTCACGAGACCTCGACCGCGTTTATCCAGAGACAAATAGACCACCCCAAGTGACACTTGTTCTTTCATGGCTCGAAGGCGATTTACCGTTTCCGGCCATGATGAGACTTTGCGCACGTTTGAGAAACGCATCTTTTGCACTTCAACCGGCGAGCGCAGTGCGAGCTCCTCTACAAGCTGCCAATAGCTGGAAAACCGAAAAAGCACTGAATTTCCGAACGGCAGGGCCTCGAAAAGAATATCGTGGTCAAGCCAAAGGGCTGTGTGCTTGAGAAATCCGCCCTCTTTGATCACCAACAGGTCGCCAACGGCAAAACCACTATTGCGCTCTCTCTTCTTAGCCTGCGGCCGTTGGGTCGAGGAGAGTAAATCACCCACAACTCTGAAATTTACGCCGTCGGTCAGCAAACCTTGAAGGTTTGAGTCCGTGGTGGAATTGAACCGTACCGTTCGTCCGTCACTTGCCAATACGGCGAAGAGCGCATCCGTAGAACTCAGTTTTGCCGATTTGTTCTGAAATCGAAACTCACTATTCAGTGTCGCTTGAACTGAGGGCGCGAGAAAATCAGAGAACTCATAAGATCCGAAAGTGCGCGAAAAAATCACTTTTGATTCGATTGCACTAGAATACAAAGGCAATAATTTTTCAGCCTCGTCTGCAAATTTCCCCTGAATTTCAATACCGAGGCAACCCAGCGATACAGCGGTTTGCACACCTCCCTCAGGAAGGGGAACAGAGAGTTCGCGCTGAACAACAGCGCTTGAGAAGCCAAAGCTTTTTAGAACTGGAAGGTCAAGCGGCTCATCGATCCCAGAACGAGCCGCTACACTTCGCAACTCATCTTTAATGGGTGGTTTAATAATGAAGCACGCAGCATTTGAGAACGAGACGAGCGACACAGCTGCAGGCAGGGCAGCAGTTTGAAGCCAGCTCATCCACGTTTTCATCTTAAAAAGATCCGATCTTTTAGTGCTTAAAATGTCGATGCCCAGTTATCAGCATAGCAATTCCAGCTTTGTTGCAAGCATCTATCACTGCTGCATCCTGAACACTGCCGCCAGGTTGGATGATGGCTCGCAGCCCAGTGTCCTTCAGCAATTCAATGCTATCCGGAAACGGGAAAAACGCATCCGATGCCAAAACCGCACCTTTGAGCGGAAGACGGGCCTTTTTCAAACAATATTCAACTGCATCAACGCGATTTGTGAATCCGCCACCAACCGCGATGGTTTGCTGCGCATTTGCTATGACAATTGCATTTGAACGCACGTGCTTGACCACGGAATATGCAAACCAACAAGCAGACTTATCCATAGGACTTGGCCTAGAATCAGTTGGAATATGCAGTTTTTCAGGATCGAAAATAACGTCGTCCACATCTTGGACTAAAAACCCACCCTGAACCTGAACGACTTGTTGCTTGTTGAGCAGCGGCAGCTGAGTGTTGAGAACAACTAACCTTAGATTTTTTTTGCTGCGCAATGCCTCGAGAGCATCAGAATCGAAACCAGGGGCAACAACAACTTCAAGAAAGGTTTCGAGCATTGCAAGCGCCGAACCGAGGTCTACTTTACGATTGAAAAGAACTACACCGCCAAAAGGACTGACGGGGTCGCCTTCAAAGGCTTTGCGATAAGCTTCAAACGGAGTTGTTCCCAGAGCAACACCACAGGGCAGATTGTGTTTGATTATGACACAAGCGCAATCTCTCAGCTCGCTGATAAGACGCAACCCATGCTCCATATCAAGGTAGTTATTGTAAGAGAGTTCTTTCCCATTCAAGCACTGAGCCTCAACAAGAGAACATGCTGCACCTTGGTGTGCAACGCCGGAATCGGTTCGATAGAGGGCAGCTTTCTGATGCGGATTCTCTCCGTAGCGAAGCGATTTCACTCTCTCGAACTCATATGTGAATTGTGTATCGAGAAGTTGAGCCGCTGTAGCGGCCTGACGTTGAACAGGGCCAGAACCCAATCGTACGCCAGTGATACCATGCAGTTTGTGGCGCAACGAAAGAGAAATTACTTCATCGTATGTGGCGGTTTCGCTGAGAGCTTTCAGCGCAAGTTCTACACGCAGCTGACCTGGCAGCGAGCCCGAGTTCTTCTGCACAGTTTCCATAAAAAGCTTGTAGTCTTGTGGATCGCAAAGCACTCCAACTCGGCTGAAATTTTTTGCCGCCGCACGCAACAAACTCACTCCACCAATATCAATATTTTCAACAAGCATCGACAATTCTTCGGTGCGGCGAAGTATTTCTTGGAAAGGGTAAAGATTGCAAACAACCAAATCAAATAGTTCGATTTTGTGAAGCTCAAGATCATGCGCATCGCTATCAGAATTAGACTTTGCGAGAATCGCGCCAAAAATCTTGGGATGTAGAGTTTTGACTCGACCACCAAGAATCTCTGGAAATCCAGTGATCTCTTCCACTTTTTTTACTGGAAATCCGAATGATGCAAGTTGCTCTGCAGTGCTTCCGGTTGCCGCAAGAGAACATCCGTTTGATATCAAGAATTGCGCCAGTTCGCGCAATTCTTGTTTGTCAGAGACACTCAAAAATGCTCTCTTGAGAGGAATTTTTTCGAGCCAAGTAGAAGCAGAAACCTCAGGAGAATGCATCTTTAACACCTCATGCGGCAGAACAGGTGGAGGGATAGATTATATCTCAGGGGCCATAGCATGCGCAGCCGGGAAACGAAACAAGGGCAGACCTCCCTTCGAAATCTGCCCTTCAAATGAACATGATTGCTCTGTCTAAGCGTGTCGTGAACACATGAGTGCATCGCTTAAAAGCAAAGTCCCAGCTGCGAGGGCACGGCCTGTCACAACTCCACAAATGCCAGGCTTTGTGGCCAGTGAACGAACGTCATCTAAATTTCGGACCCCACCACTCGCAATAACCTGCAGGCCTGTCTTTGCTGCCAACTCAGCCGAAGATTCAACGGCTGCACCCTGCAACATTCCGTCGCGCTCCACCTCTGTAAAAAGCACGAATTCTGCACCAGCCAATTTTAATCGACTTGCAAAAGAAAGTGTCGTTTCCGAACTTGTCTTCGTCCATCCATGCACAGCAATGAGACCGTTCAAACTATCTACACCAATCACAAATCGCGAGGGCTGCTTTCGAACCTCACTCATGACAACATCAAAATGAGTGGTTGCCCAAGTTCCTATCACAACCCGAGAGGCGCCCGACTCAAGGGCAATTTTTAGGGTTTCAATCGAACGTATGCCCCCTCCCAACTGAATGAATATGCCATTCTCTGCGACCAACGTGCTTATTACGCCGAGAGTCAATGAGGCTCCGGCATGAGTTTTTTCCTCATCACCAAATGCAGCATTCAAATTGACAACATGAACCCAGCGCGCACCCGCCGCCCTATATTCGCGTAATTGAACCAGGGGATCAGGATGGACAATCTCGGCACTTTCACGCGCACCTCTGCGGAGTCGAACACTCTGGCCATCAAGAAGATCGATTGCGGGAAAAACATCAAATGAATGAGCGAAATTCATACCAGACTGCCTTTTGTCGAGGGAATACCGGGTTCCCCAGTGCGTGCCCAAGCCCGCCTGGCAGCGCGCGCAAAAGCTTTAAAAATAGCCTCAGCCACGTGGTGATCGTTTTCGCCGCGCAGAACGTCAATATGCACTGTCCATCGCGCGTGCAGCACGAATCCGCCAAAGAATTCCCTCAGAAGCGAACTATCGAGCTGACCGATAAAAGGCCTGCGAAAATGAGCGCCGAAGTGCAGATAAGGCCTTCCAGAAATATCGATCACAACCTTCGCAAGTGCTTCATCGAGAGGACACTCCATCATGCCGAAGCGTTCTATTCCCGCGCAGTCACCCAGCGCTTGCGCGAAGGCCTGGCCGAGCACGATTCCAACGTCTTCAACCGTGTGATGCTGGTCAATGTGCAAGTCGCCAACGCAATCAATATTGAGGACAATACCGGAGTGCCGCGCAAAGGCTTCAAGCATGTGATCGAAAAAGCCTATCCCCGTCGAAATCTTGGAATGTGACTCAGCTCCCCTGTTATCTAGAGTCAGTTGAGCCGAGATGCGTGTTTCTTTTGTTTGGCGCTGCACTGTGATGGCTCTTGGAGAGAATGAATCAACGCTCACTTCAACACCTCAATCAATAAATTTTTGAGTCGTTCAAATTCGATTTGGGGAGGCATGCTAATGCGTATCGCATTTCTGAGGCGACCAGACGAATATCTGCGAACAAGAAACCCAGCATCAAAGAGCGCACGTTCAAGAGCATCAGCCAGAGGGGTGATGAAGAAAACAAAGTTTGCTTCTGAGTTTGTCACAACAGTGACCGGCGCACATTCCCTCAAAATTTGTAGCAATTCATTCCTTTGCATCACAACACTCTGAACTCTGTCTTTTGTGATGTTCGACTTGCTCTCAAGCACATAACTGGCCAGTTTCTCGGATGGCCAAGCAATTGAATAAGGTGGCTTGAGTGCCCGAAATAATGAGACGATTTCTTCATTGGCAACAATTGCACCCACGCGCAGACCAGCCGCTCCCCAAGCCTTTGAGAGAGTTCTGAGGACAATTACATTGTCACGCTTGATTGCTTCGGCCAGAAAAGACTGTCGAGTAGAATCGCTTGCAAACTCAACATACGCTTCATCTACAACCAAAACACCGATAAAAGTGTCGGCAAATTTTACGAGTAGTTCTCGATCACAAACTGTTCCTGTTGGGTTATTAGGCGAGCAAATAATGGCGACATTGCAGTTAAGAACATTTTCACTAAAGAGCGTCTCTGAACTAAAATTGAAGTTCTCATTGAGTGAAATTTCAACAACCCTAGCTCCGTAGAGACGCACTAGGTTTGCGTACAACGAGAAGCTTGGGCTCGTCACGGCCACAGTGCGCCCCTGACAAAAGAGCGCCTCAGCAAGAAGCGTGAGTGCTTGGCTACTGCCGGAAGTCACCTCGATATTTTCTACCGGAACATTCAACGATGCCGAATAAGCTTTTAGCAAACGGGAGGGCTCGAGGCTTGGATAAGTATTTATGCTTTCTGGTTCCTGCGCAGAAGCCGCAAGAATGTTCGCGAACTCTTCCCGCTCGAGAGCACTGAGACCGAGTGTTTCATTTTGGTGAAGGCGAATACCTGAGGACGCTTCATTCAACGAATAGCGCGGAAAAGCCAAAGCTTCGGCGCGGAATAAATTATTCACTCTCGAGGAATTGACTATCATTGAGAGGGCCCTTCTTGACGCACTCTGGCAGACGCTGCATGCGCCCAAAGCTTTTCTGCATCGGCAAAAATACCGGTGGGTTGCGCAAGCGTTCGAACATCATTCTCCGTTAAACTCAGCACCGAGGAACGGCGCACAAAATCATAAACACCCAAGGGCGAGGAGAAACGGGCTGTGCCTGCGGTCGGAAGAACATGACTCGGACCCGCAAGGTAATCACCAAAGGTCTCGGCACTCCAACGCCCCAGGAAAATGGCACCCACACCTTTGAGAGCCGACAACCAGAAACTTTCCCCAGCAGGTTCTTGTGCGCATCGTGTTTGAACATGGAGATGCTCTGCATTGAGAAGGTTGGCCACTTCAACGAGCTCATCCCGACTCTTCACAACACAAACTGCACCCCATTTTTCTAGGCTCTGTTTTGCAATCGAGGTTCTGTCGAGGCACGTCTCGGCAAGAAGCTGTTTCAGCTTATCTGCTACAGTAATTGCCTCTAATTCGCTCGTCGTTACCAAAATAGAACTAGCGTCTTCGTCATGTTCTGCTTGTGCGAGCATATCCAGGGCAATCCAGTCGGCTGGAGAACTACCATCAGAGAGAACAAGAATTTCAGATGGGCCCGCAAAACCATCAATTCCAATGCGACCGGAAAGGCACTGTTTTGCGGTTGCAACGTAAATATTACCTGGGCCAACGATTTTATCGAAGCGCCGAACTCCTTCAATACCGAACGCAGCCATGGCTACCGCCTGTGCACCACCTACGGCGTGGATCTCATTGATTCCAAGTGCACAGATGGTTGCTGCAAAAACGGGATCTGTCAGCGAACGAGCAGGAGTAAACACTGCAATGCGTTTCACTCCAGCAACAAGTGCTGGCACTGCTGCCATAACAACGCTACTTGGATAGAAAGCCTTCCCACCAGGAACATACAAAGCAACGGAATCAAGGGCTTGTATGCGCGACGCAAAACGGCTTGTCCCGATTGTTGTCCAACGGGTCTCATCAATTTGGATTTCATGAAAAGCCCGCACACGTTCAATGGCTTGGTGTATGACTTTCTCTGTTTTTTCCGGACATAATTGAGCTAATTGCAAGAGATCGCTCTGACAAAAAGTCAGCTGATTGCCGCGTGGGATATTCTCCAATTCCTCGCGCAACTGGAGAACTCCGTCGCGCCGATCACGACGCACCTGCGAAATAATATCACGCACGCGCGAGAAAACATCTGGATCTTCAGAGGGAGCGCGAGATTCAAGAGAACGCACGAACGAAAAAATTTCTTCAGAACTTCTCAGAATTCGGATCATTGTTCAAAGCCTCTGGTGCAAAGAGTTCAAAATGCGCATCGACCACTGAAGCACTGCGGCGCCAATGATGGAGCCAATGTCGGAGGGCATGATGAGACTCGGCATAAAATCCGCGAGACATGACGAGCTGCACACGAGTTTGAGTCAGCTCTTCAAAAACAACCAAACCATTCTCACGGAGAGTTGAACCGGTTTCGACCAAATCGACAATGGCGTCAGAGAATGAAATAACACTCGCCAACTCAACACTCCCCTGCAATGGAACTAGTTCTGGATTCAGCCCCTTGGATCGCAACAAGCGCATAGCTAAATTAGGATACTTCGTTGCAACACGGGTTTTCTTAACACCCACGAAAGCATCTTTTCGCTCCGGTTTTCCCGCAAGACAGATTCGACATCGACCGAAAGCAAACGTAACAGGACGAAGCAAGGAGTTGGCCTCCTCATCAAGAACATCTGAACCCACAATTGCAATTTCCGCTATCCCGCGCTCAACGTAGGAAACAGCATCGGAATTTTTCACGAGGAGGAACTCAAACAGGCCGCATTCGCTCAAGAGAACTAATTTACGCGTTGATTCTGGATTCTCAGAAATCCGAATTCCCACTTGTGCGAATACCTCGACACCCCACTTTTGCAACCGCCCCTTAGGAAGGGCGACGCGCACAGGTCGACGTTTCTGAGGGTGTTTCTGAACGATGCTCTCAGGATTTTCTTCTTTTTCAGGCAGAACAGAGCCATCGTAAACACCAGCCGTGTTTGGATCACGAATCATGAAACCGGCCGCCGCACTCGGCGTTCCAAAGTGCTCGAGAAGATTATCGTAACGACCGCCTCCGCCAACCGAGTGCAATCGACCTTGTGAATCTTCGGCCCAAAAGTCGAATACGATTCCGCTATAGAAATTTCGCTGGCGCGTGAGCAGAGGATCGACTTGAATAACAACATCGCAGTGTCTCGCACGAAACCTATCAGCAACTTCAAGAAGATTCTGATAGTCAGCAGAATTCATCCAGAAATTCTTTGAATCCACCTGACAATGTTTAAAAATGTCTTCGAGCCGGGCGAGATCTTTGCTGTGCAAAGCCGATTTCAATTCTTGAAGCTGAGAACTTCGTTCACGAGGAGCGGTCATCTTCGCCCCGATTTCGGATTCCATCTTCTTGAGAAGACGCGCATCTCCGAAAACAACCCGCAAGCCTTTGTACCCGAAGCCTTTAAGCGCCGAGAGTGCGAGATCTAGCAGCTCTAGTTCGGCTTCAAATTCTTTTTGACCGATAATTTCTGCACCGAACTCGAATGATTCAAATTCAGAAGCGTGACCCAGTCGAAACCCCTCTGCACCGAGCAGTCCCTGAGGAGAAAAAACCTTACCAGAGTAAAAAAGTTTGAAAGGCAATTGAAGTTCAGTGCTGTGCCTGCATACAAACTGCGCAGAAAAGAGAGTCAGGTCACTCCTCAGCGACCATTCAGTGGCATTGGTGTCGAAAAAGCGGGGTGCCCCTGGCAGGGTCGTTTCACCGGTGAGGCAGCTCACGAATTCGCTCGAAGGCAAGCTCAATGGCAAATTGAGTTCCGAGAACCCACAACCACCGGCCAACACACGAAAATCGTTTTCCCAACTGCGTAAACGAGCCAGCCCCTCCCCCAGGCGGGGAAGAGATTTAGAGCTCGTGGGGCGCACAGAATCTTGCATGACGTCCGTCCCTATTCTAGGAACATGGGTTCAAGTCGGAACTCCCGAGAGAACTTGCATCAATTATCGCTGTTTGCAAGTGAATCACAGGTTTCCGGCAGATGCAGCGGGATTCCCGCTGCGACGTAACATTTGCTGCTCAAAGGTACGACTGCGCCATGGAAATTTTTGTTATCGTCATAAAGGTTCTTCTTGCTGTTCTCGCCACATTAATGGCTCTCATTTTTCTGGCATTCCAGTTGTGGCAACGGATTCCAACCGAGGGCGTCAAGTTCAAAGCTCAAGACTTAGTCAGCATGGGTGTCGTTGCTCTGCTCTTCGCTCTGGCGACCAATAGTTATTGGGGTTTAATCGCATTTGCACCCATGCTTTTAACGAAAGTCGCAAGTCAATTTTTTATTCAGAAAAACAAAGTCCGGGGAAGTGGTCGCTGGATCGAAGTTCAGTGGACAAAAATGACACCACGCGGTTTTCAGATCCCCGATCAACTTAAAAGCGAATTGAAACGACTTCCAGGCGACCAACATATTCTGCTTCCTCGCCGAGTTGGCTTATGGGCTGTGAAGTACTTCCTGAAATCGGTGCGCAAGAATGCCTCCAAAGGCCCTATTCCTATGAAAGCTGGCCAGCAGGATCAGGCTTTTGAGATGGTAGAGCGCCTGGGAAGCAACATAATTCGTCTCGATAAGGGCAAAACCGAACAGGTTACCCTGCCTTTTGGAGTACTCAAGGTCACACGTCTCTAATTGACGAGAATTCTCAATCCATAATCCACCGCGGTCCATCCGCGGTTTTTTCATACCCACAAGCAAAAACTGCGGGAATCGTGTCTTGCATTGTGCTCTTTGTAAAAACATCCGAAAACTCTCGCCACTTCTCTTCTGACATTAATTGTGAAGTCCATTCAAGAAGAGCTTTTTGCGACGTAGAAACCCAAATACTTTTTGGTTTCTGAGGCAAGTTTTCAATATGAATTTCAATGAGCGATTTCACCGCGTCTGCGAGGTTTCCGTGTCTTGGCTTGTCGTCGCTGGAGCGGTCGAGCCTCAGATCAACACACACTGGCAGAGCGCATGCCTGCGCAACAGGCTCTGCGGTTTTCAGAGTTCGAGAATGCTCACCTGCAAAAAGAAGCAGCTCAGGATATAGCTGACTCGCGCAGCTCACCGCCTGCTCAATTGCCTCAGGCTTTTTGAACGTTCGCCAGCGAACGTCTTCGGACAATGATTCCGCGCGGCCTTCAAAACCGTCTTGGAGGGAGAGTTTTAAAGTTTCGCTAGCAAAGCCAAAGAGCGTCTGAGCCAAATTCCCGGCGGCTTCCTCGCCATTTCGGCTCAAAAAGCCAGGTGCACCGCCCTCGGCTTGTGTGTAAAATAGAAAGAGTATTTTCATTACTGCCTCATATACTGTGCAGGGAACCTTATGAAGTCTGAGCATTCCGCTGATCCATCCAAAATGCAAGCTGCACAGAGCATCTTGCGAGCCGGCTTTTCGTCAGGTCGCACCAGAAGTCTAAGCGCTCGGCTTCAACTTCTGAAAAAACTAGAAACAATGGTTTTGGAAAATCAGGACGAGATCTGTGCGGCCATTACTGCAGATTTTGGACGTCCAAAAGAGGACACAATCATTGCCGAGCTAAGTGTTGTGATTGAAGAAGTGAAAACTGCTCAGAAGAATTTAAAAAGATGGATGGCTCCGAGAAACCAATGGATGCCGTTAGTTTTGTTTCCTTCAAAAGGCTACGTTGCCTCAGTTCCATTTGGGGTTGTTCTCATCATTGGCCCATGGAATTATCCAATTCAGCTGCTTCTCGCGCCATTGATTTCAGCAATTGCTGCCGGGAACTGCGCACTTTTGAAGCCGTCCGAACTGACACCACACTGCTCCGAGCTGATCGGTAGGTTAATTCCTGAGTATCTTCCTCAAGAAATAGTTCAAGTGGTCGCTGGCGGGATTGAAGCCAGCGAGCACCTCCTCGAACTAAAGTGGGATTTCATTTTCTTTACCGGTAGCACTCAGGTTGGTCGCAGTGTCGCAAGAGCGGCAGCTAAATACCTCACTCCAACTGTTCTTGAACTCGGAGGCAAGTCGCCCTGTATTGTTGACTCGAGCGCGAATCTCGAAGTCACTGCAAGACGCATTTGGTGGGGAAAAGTTCTAAACGCAGGCCAAACCTGTGTAGCCCCAGATTATATTCTTACCCCACGAGAGAATGTCGAACCTCTCATTGAAGCGCTGAAAAAAGTTCTTCTTGAATTCTTCCCGAACGGATTCAACCGTGGTCAATCGTTTTGCGGAATTGTTAACGAAAGCCATTTCAAACGTCTCGCTGGAATCGCATCAGCACACAATCAGGATTTGCGAATTGGAGGACAAACCCAAATAGACAACAAACTCATTGAACCAGCTGTTTATGTGCTCGATCTTGCGAAGGCCGACTCAGCAGTTTTGATGCAAGAGGAAATTTTTGGTCCGCTGATGCCTATCGTTGCTTTCGATCACTCTCAGCAGGCGATTGATTATATCAATGCACACGACCACCCACTGGCCCTCTATATCTTTTCGTCGGATCACAAATTTATAGAGTCAGTCGAGGATCAAACTCATTCGGGATCACTCGTCGTGAACGACACAGTCATCCAACTTGCGACTAGTAAACTCCCTTTCGGTGGGGTGGGCGCAAGCGGCATGGGGGCCTATCATGGGAAAGCTGGCTTTCAAGCATTCAGCCACCTTCGCTCGGTCCTAAAACGCCCCTTTTGGCTTGATCTTCCGGTTCGGTACCGCCCGATAGCCGGATGGAAAATGTTTATCCTACGAAAACTATTCAATTTTCAAAGGCAGAAGAAACTTCCTTCCCCAGTCCGCTGACAAAGAGTATAGAGCCCCCAAAGCAAAATTCACTGAGGGGCTAGACCATGAATGTCCAGTTCGAAAACCATATGTCTGCGCGCGTGGTGGAAGTGCACTTCCCAGATGGACTCTCAGTGACGAACAGAGCCGACCTGGCTGCACTGAAGTCTGCGTGGGCAGAAAATCTCAAGAAATGGCATTCGCCTTACACTTGCCTGTTTGATTGCCGAAAAATGGAAGTGACCGCTGAGTTGCGACCTGATTTTGAGAAACTTGTGGCATTTTTCAAACACTTTTTCATGAAAACCATCTTGGGATTCTGCAACGATGAGGCTCTCCCTGAATGGTGTCCTTTTGAGGTTGTCCCAGGCTACGATGCAGCCGTGGGTAGAACCGGCCTTGGAAAAGGTGTTGGGCTCACTCGCGATCTCTCCGATCTGCGCAGCCGCATTCAAATAGAAAATGATTTTAACGCGCATGTGATGGAAATAAGCTTTCTTGCCGAGACTCATCTCGAGACTGTGGCCGACATTCAAACCATGCGCAGCAAAATACAAAACATACTAAAAATGTGGCATTCGCCCTACAGCATTCTCATCAACTGCGTGAATCTCACTTTCGGTGATGCGGCAAAGCAGGATTTTGTTCGTTTCGAAAAGTTCGTTAAGTCGTTCTTCTGCAAAAATATCATCGGGTATGCACCCCGCGGTGAGAAAATAACTTATCCATTTATAACCTTTCGCTCACGCCATCTCGCGGCAGCTGAACTTCAGCACAGCGGAATTCAGTCGGGATCAGTTGCTAATTGCTCTACGCGTAAAATATCCCCCGGGAGCGGCGAATGAGCGTCGGAAACTTAATGCACTCAGGGAAATCCATTCGCTTTTTGAATCTTATTTGGATTTGCTTACCGATGCTTATCGTTGCCGGATGCAGCAACAATAAAGATTCGAAAAAAAATGAAAAAACTGTTCCCGCTGTCGAATTAGAAGTTCGAGAGAGCGGTCAGAGTCGAACAAATGAAGACTCTCGCCTAACCACACAATCCACGCAGAGTAATGACGAAGAGTTCACTCTGTCCGTTGATGCTGCTCTCCGGGAACTCAACGAATTCGATAGAAATTCAATCTCGGTCGCAAATGCTCCCGTTGCTCAATTGAAGACTTTGATGGATTCCACTCTTACTAACCTCGATGCTCTGGCCATTGAGGAGAACCTGATTTATTCCGAGCGAATACTCGAAGACATCAGGGCGGCGCAGCAAACCAGCCTTATGGTCGCTGCCGCCGCAGTAGAATCAATTAATAAAGGGCTATGGATAAAGTGGAGTGAAAAGCTGCTCCTGACCCATGATGCGCTCAAACACTTTTTTTCAGAAAACACTCTCAATAAGTTTGAAAAAGCAATCGACTCTGACAATTTAGTTTTGGCAAATAATCTGCAACTGGAACTTAAAGAAGTCATACATCGCGACCACGAAAGGCGACTTGTTGCGATGTTGCGACGCCACGAGCAAGGCAGTGCAAATTTCACTTCTATCCTCGACGTGTTGGCAACCTCGGGTGGTCCTCTCGCGCGTCTGCAAATCTATCAACGATTTATATCCACGCCGAATCTTGAACTTGCAAACGCATTGGCAAAATGCGGCTTACCCAGAATTACAGACCTGCTTGGCGCGAACGTGAATCTCTCCGACGGCATTCCTTTTGTTCCCAAAACACGCCCAACAGCTCATGAGATTCTGGAATCAAATGGTTTTCGCAATTTTAAAAATCAGTGGCAAGAACTCAAATTATACTTCGACTACATTCGTTATATTCCATACCGCTACGAGCGTTCGAGAGCTAAATGGGTTGAGATTCATGAACAAATAAATTCTCTTATCAACATGATTTCCGCCGATGAAAATCAGAAAGACACACTCAGGAAGGAAATACTCCAGACATTTCGTTCTCGTTTGCCCCAATCGGAACTTGTATACAGACTAGGTGGAGTTGAGTTTCGCGAGGGGGATATCGTTCTACTCCAAACAGGCTCCGTGGGAGGACTTTGGGAAACATTCACTCAATCAGGTTCCTTGCTGAGTCATCTTTTAATGGTGAGCTTCGGCGACGATGGCTTGCCCTATGGTGTCGAAATGAATTTCGGCAAACTTCGCATTGCACCGCTGGATCTTCACGCTGACCGCTACACCATCGTTCGGCCACGAAATCTCACAAAACGGGATCGCGCGGCCATACATCAGTCATTTTCGGAGATGTTAAAACATGACATCGAATATGACTTCCGCTTTGATTCAAAAAGCCCAAAAAGTTTGTATTGCTCCGAATTGGCAGCTGCAGTTTACCAAAAATCGAATCTCAAGCTGAAGCCTACTCTTTTTAAATCAGCCTCAGGTCGTGCGCAGGAGCTGCTGGGCTCCGCAGGAGTCTCCGATTCGTTGTTTTATGCACAAGGGAGTTATCTTGCTAGCGCTGATTTTGAGGTTATTGCTCAGCACATAAACTCAGACCCGCGAGATTTTATTCGTGGCCAACTTGTACTTGAGGCTTTTGAAAAACATATCGCTGATTCAAAATCGGTGAAACTTTATAAGCATCCTGAGGCTCACCAAATTATTGGCCTCTCAACGTTAGCGCAAACTGTTGGTGCCGATTTAAGACGAGCTCTTGGGTCGCAAAAGTTTCTTTTTACCGTCATGACTCTCGACAAACTTCTTCATGCTGTAGAAGCAGAAGCTCTCGGTGCTCAAACTCAGTTTTCTCGTTCAATCGCATCGACCTCGCGGATTATCGAACTAAAAAATGCGATATCCGAGTCGCTGAGCGACGCTGTCCCCAAACACCTTTCTGCTGTTTTTCCTCTTCACCCCTGACGGCTGGGCGTGTGCAAGGGAGTTTTTTCCTATCCCTGCCAAAGAGCACACTGCGATGCAGAATTTGAAACGAAGTTCTGCACGACACCTCCGATAAAACTTGTGGACCTTATGACTCTTAGAGATTGTGGGTTCGCACCGCGCATGGATGCTCGGTGACTATGCCATGGAGGGCTCCCTATGCCTGATTTTTATCTGGCTCAGAAGTTAAAGAAAATGTGCGAAACACCTTGCACGTTACTTTGGCTCGAAGGCTCGAAACACGAGCGCGTGCTGTCGGTCCGTTTGCAGGAGCGCAGGCTTGTTCTTCAGCTATCCGATCAAACAAGCCGCGTTGTGGCGTTTGAACGGTACTCAGTGACCGCTGTGGGGCTGCAGTTTTGGTCTCAGGGTCGTCCCGGAGTTCTTTTCCGATGGGAACAAGTTCCGAGAGAATCCTGGAATGCAAAAGGGAACACCGCGCTCAAAATGGTTCCTGGCCCGAACAATGATGAGCCTCCACCTGCCGCAGCATAACAACGAGGCAGATACGGCTTAAGATCATCTCCAGCAAGCGCATCCACTTAATCTAATTGGCAGGCCACGAGTTGACGGTAGTATTTATCGACGTCTTGGGCAAAGCGCTCTTGCTTTCCAGAATGGGCACTGAAAGAGTATGCCAGCTGGTAAAGATCGCTTGGCCCCTCGGCGGCTTTGGCTGAAATCTGGCGCAACCCAAAGCGAAGGTTGGTCACGATATTATGAGTGATTCCTCGCCAAAGAGTATCTGCATTGGTGATTCTTTTTCCGGTGACCGTGCGTGCAGTCGTCACTCTGGAAATTCCAATTCCCTTGCAACGCCCGCGCCAACATTCATCGTGCCAAAGTCCCAAACGTGTTTGGTTCATAACAACAGCCATGTGAGCTTCAAGAGGACGAACTCTTCCAACTGCCCATGCTCTAAAAGTTTGCGCAGCAGGCGAATTATTATCAAAAACAATCTTCTGGAAACAGCCTTTCAGAAATCGAGCTCTTCCACACATATCAAGATTTTGAAAATCCCGACTCCCCAACAGGGTCGATTCCTCAGTCCGATCGAGAGGATAGTTTTGTTTCATTCGCAGCGACTTTGAACGTAGGTCGACCGTAGTGAAGTCAGCTGTTCCAGGCACTTCATCCCAACTATAAACACAGAAAGTCGGCACCTTGGGGGCTTCTTCGATTGTCTTTGCGGGAATCTCAGCTTTTGCGGGGGGCTGCGTCTGAGGCAAAGAATCAACATTTGTAGATGATTCTTTCAGTTCCGTTTTCTTTTGCTCCGAAGCCGATTCATTGGCAAATTTTAGAAAATCAGGTGGCCACACAATTTCATCACACTGCTTTTGCTGCGCGGAAGCAACCGACGCCCGACAAGCCATGAGCTGTTGGAGAGTGAATGGTCCGTAAATATTGTCTGGAGCAACACACACTCCGCTTTGTCCGGGAGATGTTCCAGGAGGACAACCTAACTTGTACAACGAAACAAGGCTCATCAACAGTTCAAAGGGCCAATCCTGTTTCTGGACGCACGTTGATGCATCGTCAGGCAACATCTGCCGACAGAGTTCCTGCAACTCGAAGGGAAACGGCCCTAGAGCAAAGCCCCCCCGAGTGACACAAACTCGAGGAAAAGAGTTGAAACGGGTTCCATCGGGACATATCCCACCTCGCTCTGGTACCGGACCGGAAGAAGAAGCCACCTCGGCGGTTGCCTTTTTTACGTTTGCCGCATCAATTTTGTCGTCAAAGTTCTCTGTGACACATGACGAAGATAAACACAGAGAAAACCAACAGAAGAACTCAAGACAGGTAGTACCATGCTTGCCCAGTTTCAATTTCCAGGCCCCTCCAAAGTTCTTTTATACGCTCGCAAACAGATGCGAAGATAGTCAGAACCCTGGGCTATATCGTAGCCGTGGCTGCGGCAGAGGCCAACGTTCCAGACCGGTGTCAAAATCACATTGTTCCGGGCCCCAGTGAAAATCCATTCACTGCTGCCAATACCAAGAAGAACCGGATCACCATGGCTCGATACGACGTTTGGGCTGTAGAGATCGGCCGTAGCGAGTTTTTCACCCACACCCATAAACATGCGTGCTTTTGCTGTTGACTGCTGCACCGAGAGAGTCATGACTTCTTCGGCAACTGGAACAACAACAAGCATTAGAACAGCGCAACCTGCAATTTGAAACAGGGAGAGCCACCTTGCTACTCCACCTGTGTAAAGTGCAGACGCTCGGCCACGCTGCACACTCAATTCACCCCAGCTTCTTAGAAGAAGTGAACCTGCCAAGACGAGAAAACCCGCAATTAAAAAACCGATGCATAAGGGCAAAGAATGTTGCATTACAGATGCAACAATTGCTTCCTCACGTGGTTTCAAAACAAACCAATGAGCAAACCAAGGTTCCCAAAGCATCACAGCAAAGCCAACCAACAGCAGCAATGCTGGGAATAAGAAAACAAACCAACGCGCGAACCAATGCATCACATTTCTAGCAATACCATTGAGGGAAACTTTAAATTCGCAACCAACAACACCAGCTAACAGGGCAAGAGCTGGCCATACTGGCCAAATATAGTTGGGAAGCTTAGTTGCTAGAAATGAAAAAAATCCAACACAAAAAACACACCAACACAACAACCAACGCATTACAAGAACCTTACACTCTTGTCGCTGGACAAGAACTGCTGATTCTTCGCTCTCGTTTTGAGGTGGAATGTCTCTCGGAAACGAGCCAATCACGCACACGTAAAACAGCCATGTGATCGTATAACCTGCACCAATAAATAGAATCGGCAAATAGTAAAGCACACTTCCGCTGTGCCCCTCCATTGCTGAGGTTGCCCGACCAAAGTGATGCTTTATGAAAAACTCTTCAACAAACTCGGAACCACCCGTTTGCCACAAGTAAAGATAGAAAATTCCTGAAATCAAGGCTGCAGTTATCCAGGCAGGAAGGAAATCTCGAATTCCCCTTCGCATGACATCAAAAACAAATCTGCCCGCACCCGCACTCAGTGAACGGAGATGGAGCGAAATTGAAAACAGCACAGCCGCACCTGCTGGGAGCACCAGCCCGATGAGTCCTTTTGTTGATGTGGCACCTGCCATTCCAAAGACAGAAATAACAAAAAATAACAGTGAAAATGAATTTGAACTTTTTACCGCGTTAATGCGCAGTGCTTCGCTGCAAACATAAAGAGAAGTGAAGAAAACCAGCATGGGATCGAGAAGAACAGCACTCGAAGCGAACGTTGGTAAAAAACTCATAAGCAGAAAAAAAACTGGAGAAACCGAAAAATCATTTATTTTACGATTCTCAAATTTGTCAGCGCGCTGAATTCCAATGAGTGAACGCCATGTCAAATGGAGAACAACCGCCAGGGCAACCGAAAATAAAATACTGATAGTTCGGCTGGAGAATGAAGTTACCTGCTGAGCAGGGCCATCTGCCAAAGCACTAAAACCCGCCAGAACACCAATATACAGCGGAGGCTTGTGATTGTATGGTTCGCCATTGAAAATTGGCTGACTGAGCCATCTCCCCGCCCTCTTCATCTCTTCTGCCATCTGGCGGTAGACCGACTCATCGAAATCGAAGGGCTCGATGGCCAGAGAGCGAAACCAAAGAAAAGCAAGCAAACCAGCCGACAGAATCACAACCAAAGGACTGAGGAAGAAGCGAAAAAATCTTCTCGTACTGACAACCTCAAGACTCTGAGCCATGGTCCAATTCCTTTTTTGTTTTCCGGGTTCCCAGTTTTATTTGGACTTGGCTCAGAAAGCCTCTTAGCATGTTGGCTTCTCTGTCTGAAATCTGTGCTCGATTCAAAACGCGATGATAATAATGCAACAAACGATCAGGATTCCCATCGCGATTCAATTCAACATCAACCATGACCTCTCGCCAATGCTCAACAAGACTGAGCATCCCGTGCGACGAAATCGGCTTTTCGGAGTAGTGCCGGGTTTTGATGGCAGGCTTCTCAAGAGAAGCCATATTCCCTTGCCAAAGGGCACCTGCAAGAACCACTGCCACTGCTTGACTCAGATTCATCGAAGGCATCTGCGCGTGTGTGGGGAGTGAACACAAATGCGAGCAAAGAGTGAGATCGTCTTGGGACAAACCCGTGTCTTCGGGACCGAAGACGAGGCATGCAGTCTCGGACTCCGACATCAATGCAGGCAGATGGGGCCAAGCCACATCTGGCCTCCGCATGTCGCCAAGCCTCCGACTAAAACCCACAACACATTCGACACCAAGAAGAGCTTCGCGGAGCGTTTGGCAAACCTTGAAATTCTCTAGGATCGGTTGTGTATGGTGAGTTGCTAGTTTTCGAGCATCGTCAGACAAAATGTCACATCTCGGAGCAACTATAAAGACATCGTTTACAGAGAAGTTTCCACACAATCGAGCGATCGCGCCGACGTTGCTAGCATGCAGGGGTGATACGAGCACAATTCTCAGCGCATTCACAAATTCTTCCTCAAAAATTGATCGTACAAAATCGCTTGAGCGCCTTTTGAGGCGATGAGATGATTTTCTCGCCACTGTGCGTGGGCATCTGGGCCCACAACATTACTCACTCCCAGTGACGCCCCCCAGGGCACACCAAATGCTTCTGCGGCAAGTGCAACCCCATAAAGCTCAAGATTCTCAAGATCGCCATGCTGTGCGAGCTTTTTAGAAAGTTCAATGTCGAGGGAAATTCCCGGAGTAGAAATGGCTTTAAATTCACTCCCGGAGAACGGAGCTAGATCGCAAGAAATCATTTCAGTTCCTGACTTCAGCCGAGGAAGATATGATTTTTTCTCCAACAGATCGCCGTCGCTCCAAATCACATTCGATACAAGATAAGCAGTCCCCAAAGGAAGCTGCTCCGAATACGCTCCGGCCGTTGCCAGAAAAACAACAGCATCAACAAACGAACCATGTGATTTGCCAAGTGCCAACGCATGAGCAACCGCTGCGGCCGCTCGTGGCGTGCCAACGCCAGTGCGCAAAAAACCCAATGAACCACAAACAGAAATATTTTCATTAACACTGATAATTTCTGAAGAACCAGCCATCTCTTCGGCAAAATCACGCTGCTCTGGCCACCATGCCGATACAATCCAAAAGCGGATTCCCGATAGTCCAGTTTGTGACATTATACGCGCCCCAAATCGATTGAAAGTTGCTCCATTGATTCGCTACAATTCATCCAATCTGCTTCAACCTGCGCTAATTTTTCACGAAGCTCAACTTGTCGAGCCGCGACTTGCTGTGCTTTTTGATATTCACTGCCTGCGTTATCCAATTCAATTTCAAGAGCAGACAATTTTCCAGTCAATTCGCCCATCAAGCGTTCGAGGTCGTCAATTCTGCGCTGTAGTTTTTGTCGCTCTCTCTTTACATTTTGCGCATCAGCACGCTGTTGGTGGCGATTTTCTTTTTCCATGCCGGAGGTCTGTGACCCAGAAATTTGCGCCGCAGTATAAGAAGGATCAAGTATATTGGGAAACCCGCTGACCTGCGCCATGCGTGGATAATCATCCAGGTTTCCTTCAAATAAAGCATACTGACCACCCGGCAACATCACAAATATGTGTGATGCAAAGGAATTGATGAATTCTCGATTGTGGCTCACGCAGAGAATTGTACCTTCATAATCTTGAAGAGACTCCGAAAGAATTTCAGCGCTCGACATGTCTAGGTGGTTAGTGGGTTCATCAAGAATCAAAAAGTTTGCATTTTGAGAAAGCAAAATGGACAAACCTACTCTATTTTTTTCACCGCCAGAAAGCACGGAAACTTTTTTGAAGACATCGTCGCCATTGAAAAGAAAGTTCCCCAATAAAGAGCGAGCCTCTCTTTCACTCAAAGTCGTTTTTCTTAAAACATTCTCGAGCACACTCCGCTCGCTCTCAAGAACCGAGAGTTGCTCTTGGGCAAAATAGGCCAACGTGACTTGGTGCCCCAGAGAGAAGTCTCCAGCGAGCTCAGATATCACGCCAGACAGTGTTTGAAGGAGAGTCGACTTTCCAATCCCATTTGCACCAATCACACAAATCTTCTGGCCACGTACAATGTTCAACTTAATGTCTCGCGCAAGGGGTGTCTCGGCAGAATATCCAATTTCAAGATTCTGTATCTTCAAGACATCTTTGCCACTTGGAGTTGGAGCAGCAAATGAAAAAGCGACTGCATTCTCATTCTGAGGAAGGTCAAGATCATCTTCCAGATCCTGAAGCCTAGCAATCATCTTGACGCGTGCTTGCGCTTGCCTAGCTTTGGTTGCCTTCGCTCCAAAACGCTCAACAAATCGCGTCAAATCAGCTTTGCGACGCGCAATTGCATCAGCCCGAGCGATGTCTTGCTGCTCCATCGACTCCTTTTGTTCGAGAAACGAATCAAAATTGCCTTTGTAGCTACGCATCTGTCCACGGGAGAGATGCAGAGTTGTCGTGGCGAGTCGGTTCAGCAAACCCCGATCGTGGGATACAAACACGAGGCAGCCTTCAAACTGACGAAGATAGGCTTCAACCCAAATCAAACTGGGAAGATCCAGATGGTTTGTTGGCTCATCCAAAACAAGAAACTGCGGATCATTGAGAAACACTTTCGCCAGTTCAAGACGCATCCGCCAACCCCCAGAGAGGTTCTTTGGATTCTGCTCAAATTGGGATGGATGGAATCCAAGTCCTGCCATAATTCCGCGCGCGCGGCTCTCAAGGGCAGGACCGCCCGCGTCTTGAAATGCTGCCTGCGCCTTTTCGAAAAGCTGCAAAGAAAGAGCATCACCGTGCGTCACCAATTTTGCTTGCGATGCTTCTCGCTGTCTCCAGAACTCGCTGATTCGCAAATGTCCTGCCACGCACTCTTGAAGAAGAGTGGGCAGCGGATCCGAATTTGGTTCCTGTGGCAAATAGCCAACGACGCAATCTCTTGGCCGTATAATCTCGCCGCCGTCGGAATCTTCAATCCCACAAATTATATTCAACAGCGTTGTTTTGCCAGCACCATTAGCACCAACAAGCGCAACTCTTTCCCCCATGGGAAAATGATACGTGGCATCTTTTAGGATGATCTTCTTGCCATACGATTTGTTGACGCGCTCAATTCGAATCACCCGCAGCGACCCCGTGTATCAATCCACCGCATAAATGATTCAATGGCCTGTTTTCTGTGCTCGGGAATCTCGTTGAAGATCTCATGCCCTGCCCCAGCAATCTCCTGTGCACGAATACGCCCTTGTGGAAAAAGCGGAACAAGGGAGCGAGTTTTACTCGAGTCAACGAGTTTGTCGGCTCCTGCAAAAACCAAAGTCACACTTGAGCGCAAAGATCGAATTGCTTGACGGATCATTTCATCATTCACACTGTTGAGGAAAACATTTCCAAAACGAGCTGAAATTGAAAAAAGATTTAATTCATCGGCCATATAGGCTGAGTTATTTTCAGGGTTCTCAGAAAGATTCTCTGGAACAATGTCTACTGGAACGGGGGCGCGCGGGGCCAATCGTGGCAGAGCTGCCGCAGCAAATTTCTTCCACTGTGGAACTTCCTGGCGGATCCGAAAAAGAGGCGAGCTCAAAAAAACAGGAGGACAGCTGTCCTGTAAAATAGAAGCTGCATAGGTTACCAGCAGTCCTCCAAAACTATGCCCAAGCAAACCGAAAAAAAGATCTTTCTTTTGCTGCAATCCCAGCAGAGAACGGCTGTGGTTCACAATAAACAACACATCCAACACAAGTGCATGCAAATTTTCCACGTCACCGCGGCGCGGTCCTGATTTGCCGTGTCCGCGTAAATCAAAACAAGCAAAAAGCAGGTTTTTTGCACAAGCTTCTTCAGCAATCTTGGCATATCGGCCGCTGTGTTCACCAAAACCGTGAACGGCAAGAACAAGCCCATCTATTTTTGACTCACCACCGGCAATTCCAGCAGGCGCGAAGCATCGGAAAAAAAGTTCAGTTCCATCAAAACTCTTGAGATATTCGGTGCGTTCAACAGCCATTGATAAAAGCCCTCCACAAGCGACAAAATTTTCCGCGCGTGAGTTTGGCGAACAGCGGAAAGGATTAACAGTCCGGAATTCAAGATTCCAACGTATGCTGAACAAAGAGTGTCTCTGGCAACACAGAGGAGGAATCTTATGCTCCGCAGCCTCCAAACATCAGCAACAGGTATGGAAGCTCAGCAACAGCTGATCGACACACTGTCAAACAACATTGCCAACGTCAATACGAACGGTTTCAAGCGTGGGCGTGTTCATTTCAACGATTTACTTTATCAAAACCTGCGCGCCCCCGGCCTCAGCTCCTCAAACGGAACCATTGCACCAACGGGTGTTCAGATTGGTAATGGAGTGCGGCTAGCCTCCATAGAGAAATCGTTTGAGGAAGGCAGTGTCAAGATCACCAAGAACGACACAGATGTTATGATTAAAGGCCGTGGCTTTTTCCGCATCCAGATGCCTGACGGAACGCTCTCATACACGCGTGATGGCGCGTTCAAGCGAGCCCCAGATGGAAGAGTCGTGACTAGCGAAGGGTTACCTCTTGTCCCAGAAATTGTCGTGCCCCCGAATGCACTCAGGGTTCAAATCGGTCTCGACGGAATCGTTTCCGCCACAATTCAGGGCGAAAACGAGCCTAGAAACATCGGCCAGGTGCAGATCGCCAATTTCATCAACCCAGCTGGCCTGAACTCGATTGGTCGAAATCTTTACACCGGCAGTCCGGCAGCAGGCGAGCCTATTGTAACAGCGCCGGGAGAGAACGGAACTGGTCAACTTGGCCAAGGTGAGCTTGAGTCGAGCAACGTAAACATTGTTGAAGAAATGGTGACAATGATCACTGGCCAGAGAGCTTATGAACTCAATAGCAAAGTCATTAAGACGGGTGACGAAATGCTTGCAACCACAAACCAGATGAGATGATCTGATGTTGGCGTTTGATTTGCCTCCCAACGACATGATTGCTGTGGAATATATTGGTTTGTCAAAACAATCCAATGTGTCCGAATTGCAAAAAGATTTACTCAGGCAAGTACTTGGAGAAATGCTACCGAGTGCAAAGGAAATCATTGATGCCTCAGAAGCACCTGCGCAGACGCAGGTGTCAGGCATTTATCTCCGTTGCGTTCAATGCGACGTGCGGTCCGAAAAGCTTCCTGGCTCCATTAAGCTGGTCGGTGAGGAGCGAGCAAGCAATTCAGGCGGAAAATCGAGCAATCAATTCAAGCTTCTTGTCTCGGGTGCTGATAAATCACAACAGACCTGGACTATTGAAATCGGTCTAAGAAAAACTGCTTGGTTTGCTTCGATCCAATTGGAAAATCTCAATTCTGATGGCCGTCTTGAGAAAACAAGTTTTCAGGTAAAGAGTTGCTTAGATGGAATCTCTTGTCCTGCTGTAACCATTTTTAAAAGCAAAGCTGATTGCGATGTTTGGGTCGAAAGATTTGTAGGAAAAAGAGTCGACCTAGCGGCAGCCTCAAGCCTTTTTAAGAGGGAAAAAATCGTCTCCATTGAGAAACTACCGTTTCAAAATGACGTAAGGGCTCAGTCGAGTGTCAGAGCAATGCTGTCCTCGACGCGATCTTCTTTGACGATCAAAACATACGCTCGCGCCCTCAAAAGCGGGAGTATAGGTGACATCATACCGGTTGAAGTTAACACGCCTTCTTTTTCAATCAACAAGTCACGACAAATCGAAGCACGCGTGACTGGCGAAGGAGAGGTGGAAATTGCTCGCTAATATTCTCGAAAGCATGCTCCTCCGCTGGGAATGTGGGTTAGAGTGGTATCTACTGAAGGTGGATTCCTTGACCACACATCTCAACAGCAGATTAGGTTCAATTTCCGCTCGCTTTATTCAATTCTCAGAAAGCCCAGAAAACTCTGCTAAACTTCTGAAATTGACGATCAGTGGCCTCGTTATAACATTCACAGTGCTATTGTTCAGCTGCCAAACGCCTCCATCAAGAACCGCTGGTGCACTTCCCCAGACAAGACGATTTGACGCAACAAAGCCTGAGAGGGAACTCGATCAGCTTTATCTGAAGCGTGATGAACTTATCATTAAAAACCGTGAAAACGGATCGAGCACAGGCTCAATTTGGGCTGATGCAAATGATCCGCGAACACTCCTTGCAGATTCTGCTCCCAACAAAGAAGGGCAAACGGTCACTGTTCTTATCCCTGATGAGTTGCAGTTCGATCCCAAATCAGTCGTTGCAGCAGAGGCAAACAAAGGCAAAGACAAGAAATCTGGCGACAAATCTAAGAAAGAAAGTGACGATAGTGAGAGTGGATTGAAGCTGACTGACCCAGACAATGCGAGTCCTGCTCTCCAAGTGACTCAGACTCCTATCAAGACTTTTAAGATGCAGATTGTCGGGTTTGAGCCTGGCGGTGATGTGTACCTTAGGGGTTTGCGTCGTTTTACGGGTGCAAATGGCGAAGAAAATATGACAATGATTCTCGCCAAAGTGCCACGCCGCGTTCTCACAAGTTATGAACTCGATGTGCGGGAATTGACCGACGTGGCAGTGAATGAAGACGTCGCTGGCAGACAAAAAGAATACAGTGCTCCTGGATGGGATGAAATTGTCTCACGACGACTCGCTGGATTCTCTCCAGATCTGAAGTCGGAAATGGGTGTTATCGACGGCATGCGTGATGAGATTCGAGCGGCGCAAAATTCACTTCGGGAGCAAGCAAAAGCTAACGAAATGGAACGCGAAAGAATTCGCAAAGAGCGAGAACGGATGGCAGCCCAGGCGGCCGGAAACTCGGGCGCCCCAGCTCAAACCGCACAGGCAGCTAGCAACAGCACTGATGCGAAATCCGGGAGCAAAGAATGACTTTTAACTTCGCCGCGCGGGCTGCAGCCTCTTGCACATTTCTAGCAATGACTCTTGCGAGTTTTTTTGCTCATGCAAATGCGACTGAAGTGAAGGTTACATCGCGTGGGAGCGATGATTCTGCGCCTGTTCGGCTGAAGGATTTGGTCGAGTTTCGCGGTGTAAGAAGCAATCCGCTTGTAGGACTCGGAATTGTCGTCGGTTTATCAGGCACAGGCGACAGCAAGCAGAGCTTTGCAACAAACAAAGCTGCTGCCAACCTGCTCACGAGACTGGGTGCTCAAGTCCGGCCGAATGAGGTCGTTACGCGAAACATTGCTGCAGTTATCGTTACAGCCGAGCTTCCTGCATTCGCGAGAATTGGAGATAAGCTCGACATTCGCATTTCTACCGTGGGCGACAGCGCGAGTCTTGAAGGTGGGACACTTCTATTAACCCCCATCAGTGCCGCAGATGGACAAATCTATGCGGTGGCACAAGGCCCTCTGAGTCTTGGTACTGCAATGACAGGTGCCCAAGGTGGCGCTGGAGGAAACAATCGTAGCAGCGCGCCAAAAACGATTGCAATCAGCCAAAATGCAAGCGTTGAAAGAGAGTTTCAAAGTTCATTTGTGCACAATGGTAACGTCGAATTGTCGCTCAAGACAGCAGACTTCACCACAGCACACCGCATTTCTCACGCCGTTAACAAGCGCTTCAATGAATTTCTGGCTGTTCCACAAAACGGCGGCCTCATTCGTGTGCGGGTTCCCGATCAAGCAATAGGCTCACTGAGCTTTACCGCAGTCGACTTCATGGCTGTTCTAGAACAAATCAGGGTTGAGCCAGACAGTCGCGCTGTCGTTGTCATTAACGAACGTACCGGAACGATTATCAGCGGCGCCAATGTCACGGTCATGCCGGTTGCCATCAGCCACGGTAATCTTGAAATCATTGTTCAAGATGAAACACGATTCGTAAATAAAGTACCCACCACAACAACAGTTGGCGATCTTGTTCGCGCTCTAAACGAACTTGGGGCCGGTCCAAAAGATCTAGTTTCAATTCTCCAAGCCCTTGATGCAGCGCACGCTCTTAAAGCGCAGCTGCGTCTCATGTGAGGTGAATCGATGAGCATTACAATTGGTTCATCAATGTTGCCAGAAACGAAGCCAGCCCAACTGAACGGTGGAGCAAAAACGACTGCCACAGATCAGCGCTCCGAGGCGATTCAAAAAAAGAGGGAAGACGCTGAAAAAGTTGCTCAGGATTTCGAAACCATGTTTGTCGACCTGGTGGTCAAATCGATGCGGCAAACGGCTCAACCCGAGGATACTTCAAACGCTGAAGACGTTTACCAGGGGATGCTCGATTCGGAATATTCAAAATCAATGACTGCAACTCAGTCGTTCGGAATTAGAACCCAAGTCTTGAACTGGCTAGAACAAACCGATCCTGATCTGAAATTAAAGTCGACTGCAGACACTGCAAAAACCGATAGTAACGCAGTTCTCTCTGAGAGAAAGATAGACACAACAACCCTGCAAAATGAGGCCCTAGCTCTCAAAGCCGCATCGCAGGCATATCGTTTGTCTTCGATTCCTCGCTGACAGAAAGAAGTTGAGAGATAGACAACACTTCCCCTATTTCTTTCAAATCAGTGCCCACTGCAAAGCACGTCCAAACCTGTTGGCATTGCTCGGCCGGAGATGTCTCTAGAACTCCTGAAACGACAACTGTACCCCCACTCTTTGTTTGGGTCCTCAAGGGCAACAGCGAAGTCCAACGATCTCTTAGTTCAGCAAATGATGAGGCGCAAAGCCGCCTCAACCACCCCGCAGGAATGTGTAGCCATAAACCAACACGACCTGGAGCCATCCGTTTTCCAATTGACAAGGCGACCCTGCCCATTGTGTGACGAGGATTAATTTCTATCATGGGAAACAGACCTAATGTCCCATTTTCGCGCTCAAAGACGAATGCATCAATTCCAAATGAACCCGTGTAACCCCGTTTCGCCAAAGATTCACCAGCAAATCGAACTACACTTTCAAGAATTTCCTCGACGCTGCCGGAATGGCCATTGGAGCCCTTGTGCCAAAATCGCAAAAGCTCATTGTCTTGGCCTCCGAGAATTCGCCCAACGCACGTTCCCGCATATTGACCGTTCGGAAGATTCAAAACTCGAGTAAAGCCCAAAATATGGACCTGCAGACTTTCTGGCTTAACCGCAATTCGAGCTTGAACTGAAACATCAATTCGACGCTTAAAGAGAGGTTGAACAATGGGCAGCTCTCCAATTCGCCATGAGTTTTCAAACCACTGACGGAGAATCTTCGGTTGCTCTGCCCATGGCAAATCAGAAATACTCTCGATGATCCGATGACGTCCCGCGGCGCTCCAAGGCCGTTTTGCAATAAATTTGCCGCGCAAACCTTTCGAACAGAAAGTCTGCATCAATGATTCAAATTCTTCGGTGCATGCAACCACACTACCCACGAGTTCGGAATCAACCAGACAGTCATCGGGCTTGTTCGCAGCAAGAAATTCTTTGAGCACATCGAGAGCCGTTACCTTAGAGTAAAGAGGCCTGAGCTCTCCAGGATTTGCCGAAAACATCAGGCTTGAAGCATCAAAAGTTTTTTCCAAGGCTAAAGTCCAAGGAGTCACAGCCCACGGATTAAAACCAAGAATTTTTCTTTGTCCAAGACCTTGTTTCAAAGATTTTTCATCAATTTCTGATAACAGAAGTTCAGGAATATCGAAACCACAGTCACGAATCTTGACTAGAAAATCGCGCGGCAATCGCCGAGGAACTGCAAGAATGTCGTCCTGATTCAGAACAAAAATCATCACCGCAGCCAAATCGTCACGAGCTAGCCCGAGAGCCGAAGACAACTGCGGACGCGCAGCAACTAGCCGAAGTTCTTCCTCAGCCTCAGGGTTGTAGAATGAGAGCTTAGGCAGTCCGCCTTTTGACTGACTGAAGATCTTCAACGAATCGATAAAATCCTGGTCGAACCCCACTCGCAGCCGACTCTCACTGTCAAAAACAGAGCCTTTGGCACGAGCAGGATTAATTTCTCCTCCTAGGGCCTCACAAAATGCTTGCCAATCGGATTTGGATTCAGGCTTCCAGCGCCGAAACCAAACGAGTCCGTGCTTTACATGTCCGATTTCATCATCAAGCACCGTTTGCAGCAAAGCGGCAGTTGACACATCGCCGAGCTCAACAAGCACGTCACGAAAGTAGGATGCGAAATCTAGATTGGCCTGTTCGAAGGTCAAACTCATCCGAGCAACATAATCGAGAGGCGACTTCATGGCCGAACATTGGGTCCAAAAGAAATCGTTCACTGGAATATCGCCAAGTTCAACACCCACAGACTTCATTTGGGCTAAGTAGGAGGCCAAATGCCTTTGTTCATCAAGCATGGTTTTCGCCACTCCCATCCGGAAGGCGGCTGGCGCACTCGGAAACTTTAAGAGAGTCAAGGCCATCAATTCAAGCGCGAGAAGCTCGTGATTAGCGAAAAAGTGAAGCAAAACGCCTACTTTCACAGGATCGAGAAGTTCCGCGCGCGTGGGAAAACTCACCCTCTTGGATGACTTCCATCGCCCGAGAGCCAAGGACGTTGGTCTGCCTGGTTCAGTTGGCAAAGATGCAGGATGAAAGGGTTGCACGTCGGTAAACTCCACCGCAGCTGCAAGCTTTTCGTTAACATCACAAGAAAAAAGAATTCGGTGTGCGAATTCGCTGAGCTCCATGCAATAAAACTCCCCAAGGCCACCCATTTTCACTACGTTCCTTAAACCTGAAGTGCAACAAAAACGCGACAGCCTACCAGGCAAAACAACACCAATTCGGTTCCCTTCAGGGAAACTGGCAAAACTTGCCCAGGGACATACCGTCATACGGCCATTTTTACACCACGGCCGACGAACAGAATCTGAGAAGCTCGAACGGACACCTTGTGCCGTATTCGGGAGTGACCATGTCAAAGAAAGAAGAAAAAAAGCCGGAAAAAGGCAAAGCAGCAGAGGCCAAAAAGGAAAAAGGTCCTCCAGACGAAATTGCTGAAACAAGAAAGAAAAGAAAACTCGTACTTTTCGCTGGAATCACCGGTGTCGTGGCATCTGCCGCCGCGGCGGGTGGATTCTTTGTCTATAAAACATTCGTTCAAAAGTCAGTTTCAATGGCAGCAAAAAAAGACGCAAACGGACAGGGTGATCTAGTAGCCGATAAAAAAGATGCGCACGCTGATGGAAAAGAAAATTCGGATGGTGATAAGAAAACCGACGCGGCTCATGCTGACAAGAACGACGCTGCGCACGCCGACAAGAAAGATGACAAAAAAGACGCTGCTCACAGCGACAAGAAAGATGACAAAAAAGACGCTGCGCACGCCGACAAGAAAGATGACAAAAAAGACGCTGCTCACAGCGACAAGAAAGATGACAAAAAAGACGCTGCTCACAGCGACAAGAAAGATGACAAAAAAGACGCTGCTCAAGGCGACAAGAAAGACGACAAAAAGGACGCGTCGAGCAACGATAAAAAAAATGAAAAGTCTGATGTGAAGATGTTTAAATCAGATGAGACTTTTGGCGAAACCTTTGCGTTGCCTAAGATGGATTTGAATCTCGGCAACCCGCTTGAAAACCGATATCTTCGCATTGCCGTTTCTATCGAATACACCGGCGGTAAAGAACAACAAGATGAACTCAAGAAACGTGAACCACAGCTTCGTGACCTTATAATCAGCTCGGTGAGTACGAGAACTAGACTCGACTTGCTGACCGAAAAAGGCAAAGAGAAGCTACGTCGTGAACTCATCAACAAAATCAACGAATCATTCGAGAGGCCTGTGAAGACAATTTACTTCACAGACTTCTTGGTGGAGTGAATCATGGAACAACAAGTACTGAGCCAGAGCGAAGTTGATGCGCTCCTGAATGCAGTTTCTGATGGTCGAATTGACTCTCAGGACTCTGATGACAAGCGAGAAAATGCTTCGTTCGTGCGATATGACCTTACCAACCAAGACCGAATTATTCGTGGAAGAATGCCAACTCTCGACATAATTCACGACCGATTTATTCGGCTTTTCAGGGTATCTCTGTCTGCAGCTCTTCGAAAAGTTGCAAACATTGGTGTCAACAGCAGTGGTCCGATCAAGTTCGGTGAGTTTATGAACAGCTTGCCGCTTCCTTCGTGCCTCAACATTTTGAGAGTTGATCCGCTCCGTGGTTCTGCCGTCATGGTTATCGAAGCAAAGCTTCTTTATGGTCTCGTGGACAGCCTTTTTGGAGGAGGCGAAGTTCCCTATACCAAGATTGAGGGTAAAGACTTCACTCAGATCGAGATCAAAATTGCACGAAGAATCGTTATGGCCGCAATTGATGACCTTGAAAAGGCTTGGGCACCGGTGTTCCCACTCCGTATTCACTACTCTCGTACGGAAATCAACCCTCAATTTGTCGCAGTCGTCCCTCCATCAGATGTGGTAATTTCGACAACATTTGACGTTGAACTCGAGAAAATGAGCGGCTCAATCAAGCTTGTTATTCCCTATTCAACGCTGGAACCAATTAAGTCGAAGCTGAGTGTTGGTTTCCAAAATGAACAACTCGAAGTCGACCACATTTGGATCAACCGAATCAAGAACCAACTCCTTGGAACGCATGTGAACGTCTCATGCACCCTCGGTTCAGCATGGATAAACATGAGAGACATGATCGAGCTCTCTGAGGGTGACATCATTATTCTCGATCACGAGGCCAATAAACCCCTCAATGTCATGATTGAAGGCGTCCACAAATTTAAGGGCGTACCAGGAATCGTGCGAGGAAATAGAGCAATAAAAATCACTGAAAGTATGGGGGATTTATAATGGAAGACAATAACCAAGGATTCAGCCCGGAAGATTTTGGACTTGACACCAACTCAAAGAGCGAGGCTTCAAGAGCTGAGCAAAGCCATATGGCGAAATTCCATGATGATAGTCCTATGAGCAAGATAGACCTTTCGAGAATGAAAATGGTTCTTGATGTTCCGCTCAAAGTCACGGTGGAACTCGGCAGAACAAAACTACTCGTGAATGACCTGCTGCAACTAGGCCAAGGCTCGGTCATTGAGCTCGACAAAATGGCAGGCGAACCCATGGAGATTTACGTTAACGACAAGCTTGTCGCTATGGGTGAAGTTGTTGTTGTGAACGAAAAGTTCGGTGTCCGCCTGACCGATGTCATGAGCGGGCTCGGAATCGAAGACGTTCCTCCTGCAGATGCAATCTGAGTCGCCGAAATCATGAGGTTGTGTTTATGAAATGTCTGATCGAATTATTTAAAACTTCATCTCGTATAGTTGCAGGCCTGACGCTGGTTACAACATTTCCCGCGTTGGCTAACGAGGCGGCAGTCGAATCCACCCAGGACTCCGCCTTGTCAAAGGGAAAGTCACCAGCACCCCTCATTGCAACACAACCAACCATCCCAAACGCATATCCCGTTCCACCAATCCCTGTATCGGATGCAGGCCCTGCGCAAACAGGCGGAGCAATCGTGCAGACAAGCAACGCTGCGACTCAGGTCCCTCTCCCTGTCGTTGAAACAACAACGCTAAAAAGTAACGAGTCAGGTGAGGCCAACTCAACAGCCTCGGGCGCACCGCAGGGAACCATGGCACCCTCTGGAGCGCAGGTCGTAAAACCAGAGGATTCTGCCAACCAATCAGCTGCACCAAATGGAAGCACTTCTCCTGCAACGGGAACTTCTACAGCGCCTGACAACATTCTCCTCGTTCCAAATGGAGCAGCTCTGCAACCGCAACTTTTGCCATTGGGTCAAACCGAGCATTCACCTTGGACAGCTTATGCAACCGGCGGATTTCTCATACTCGGATTGGCAGCCACTGGTGTCATGATGGTTCGACTGAGACAAGGTAAAACTTTCGGCTTAAACAAGTCAGAAAAACAAATGCAGCTCGTAAGCACTCTTTCTCTTTCACCCAAGCGGCAAATCATTCTTGTCCGTATTCGCGACAAAGAAGTCGCTCTCGCATCAACCGAGCAAGGCATTACGCTTCTGACCGAGATGCAATCTCCCAATAAGCATTCCTCGGCCATGCTCGACGATGGTGGAAACGAGGAGCCAAGACGCAGAAAAGTTCAACAACGCGTTGCACAAGAGGAACCGACAAGGATGATTGCTTCTGGTGTCTCCGAATCCGTCGGACAGGAGACAGCAATCGCTCGATCAGAAATGCTCATGGGCGCTCTTAAAAACCTGCGAGAAAAAAATCTGCGCGGAAAAGAGTTCTCAAGTACTTCTGAAAATTTACCTTCGGCGGCAATTCGATCAAGTGATTCAGAAGCTTCTGAGAAGAAAATACATGAGACGGTTTCTGAGTCCCGAAGCAAAGGCGAGCCAACGCTCAAGCAGACCCGAGCTGCATTTCCGAAGTACCTAGCCAACGCATTCGAACAGGAAAGCAAAAGAAGCGTCAACACCAATTCGATCTCATCTGGGTCCGACGAGGCTGGTAACGTGACGAACATGATTAGAGAGCGTCTAAAAGATTTGCGACCGCTGGCATAAAACTGAACCAAACGAAAAATTTCAGATGCACAAACAAAGGCAAGTGAACATGAAAACGACTCCGCGTCTCATCGGGATTGTTTGCAAAATGGTAGCAACTGTTCTCCTGCTCTGGGGAATGGGCGGTGTCTTTATGCAACCTACGTTCGCGTTCGCACAAACAGCCGTACAAAATCAAAATACCGTGCCACAAATCGCCCCGGTTTCTGCACCTGGCCTGAATCCATCAAAAACATCACTTAAACCGAGTACAATTCCGCTTTTTTCCTTAAGCATTGGAGATTCCGAAAACTCCGACGATCTTGTTCCGGCCCTTCGAGTTGTTGGGATTTTAACCATTCTCACACTTGCTCCAGCAATCCTTTTACTCACAAGCGCGTTCACAAGAATTCTCATTGTTCTCTCGTTTGTGAGACAGGCGTTGGGCTCACCCACAATGCCTCCAAACCAAGTTCTGGTCGGTTTATCGCTATTCATGACTTACTTTGTGATGGGCCCAACAACGACTAAAATTTATGACACAGCAATTGCACCCTACATGGCAAAATCTATCTCGGCTGACGTCGCATTCGACAGGGCACAAACACCTGTCCGTGACTTCATGCTAGCTCAGGTCAGAAAAGAAGATGTAAAACTCTTTCTGAGTCTGTCGCAGGGGCCACAACCTCAAAAGCCAGAAGACATTCCCATGCGCGTCCTTATTCCATCATTTATAATCAGTGAGTTGAAGAGCGCATTTCAAATTGGCTTCCTTGTGTATCTCCCATTTATCATCATCGACATGATTGTGAGCAGCGTTCTGATGGCAATGGGTATGATGATGCTACCGCCCACTGTTGTGAGCTTGCCACTGAAGATAATTTTGTTCGTTGTGGTTGATGGCTGGAACCTATTGGCAGGGTCACTCATAAGGAGCTTTGCATGAACAGTCAGCAGGTTATCGATATTTTTATGGAACTCATTTATGCCACTGCGGAGCTGAGTCTTCCATTGCTCGTCACGGCTCTCGTTGTTGGTTTGCTTATCAGTATCTTCCAAGCAGCTACACAGATCAACGAAGCCACACTCTCATTTCTTCCAAAAATTGCAGCCATGATTGCAGTCTTCGCAATCATGAGTCCGTGGATGGTGAGACGCATCACAAACTACACGCAAGACATTTTCAAAAAGATTCCGGAGATTAGTAAACAAAGATGAACTTTGAATCGCTCTTCCAACTTGACCCAAAAGTCTGGCCTTTCGCAGTCATGATGTTCCTGCGAATTGTGAGCGTGCTTTTCTTTATGCCCATTTTTGGTGACGCAACCATCCCCGGGCGACTGCGATTGCTTTTGTCACTTGCAATGAGTGTGTGCATTTGGCCGATTGTTGAAGGAAACATTCACGCGACACCGGGCTTCATCCAATGGAGCCCACTAGCGCTCGGACTCGCAACTCTACGCGAAGTTTTTTTTGGATTTTCTGTAGGCTTTGCTGCAAAGACTCTTATTTTTTCTGCCTCGATAGCATCCCACATGGTTGGCGTGAATATGGGCTTCCAGACTGCTACACTTTTCACTCCGCAAACCGGAACCCAAGAATCCGCATTTGCATCACTCAAAATTTGGGTCGTAACTATCCTAATTCTCACATTTAACATTCATCATATTTTCATCCAAGGAATTGTGAATTCATTTACGAACATTCCGATTGCAGCCGAAGCTAATCCAAACATTCTCATGACTGTAATCATGCAAACAATCACTTCGAGCTTTGAAATAGGCCTCAGGATCGCTGGGCCACTGTTGTTGATTCAAACACTCACAACATTGGCACTTGGCCTACTCAATCGCGCGCTACCTCAGCTCAATGCGTTTATCATAAGCTTTCCTGTGAGCTTCCTACTCAGCATGATTGTTCTCTTCTTTTCAACTTCGGCCTTTGTGCGACTCATTGGACAACAGGGTAGCCTCATTGAGGTTGCTGCGTTCAATCGCGTGCAAAAAGCCTTCGTTCCAAAACATTGAGGTAAGTTGTGGAAGAACGTGAAGAAAGTCAGCAAGACAAAACTGAAGATGCGAGTGAAGAACGGCGCAGGCAGTATCGTGAAGAAGGCCAGATCGCAAACCCAAGAGAACTCATCTCTGGACTGACTCTCGTCATTATTACAGTCGGGCTCACAATGCTCGGCGGAGAAATTGCTACCGCGCTCAAAAGTTCATTCAACCGAGCCTTCGCACTGGTTGCATTTCAATCAAAACAAAATCTCCCCGTCATGGATATGATCCATCAAGTCACGGAACCACTCATGCCAATCATGGCAGGAGCAGCGGTTCTTTTGGCGGTCACGCCCTCTGTGTTGGGTCTCGTAGTCACCCAATTCAACTGGTCCTGGAAGAAAATAACACCCACATTCGATAAACTTAACATCGTCAAGGGCCTTCAAAGACTGCTTTCAGCGGGAGGTCTCGAGGAGTTTGCCAAGGTGCTTATCAAGGGTACCGTTCTGTGCACCGTAACTTATGTTTTTATGAAAAAAGAGCTCACTGAAAGCGAGCTTTATTTCTTCTTCTCAACAGGTGTCATGGCCGAAAGCTTGTACGGAGCCATTCTCAAACTTCTTACCTGGATCACAATCACAATGGCACTGCTCGGTGCTGCCGACTACGGATGGAGTCTCTTTCGACTTGAACGACAAATGATGATGAGCAAGCAGGAAGTCAAGGAAGAAAACAAAGCACAAGAAGGTGACCCATTGGTGCGCAGCCAGCGCCGGAGAATGGCGCGTGAAATGATCATGAGGAAAAACATCAATGCTGTTCCTATGGCCACATTTGTCGTGACCAATCCAACGCACTTCTCGGTTGCAATTCGATATGTGCGAGGAATGCAGGCTCCCATTGTCGTTGCAAAGGGGCAGGATTTTCTCGCTATGAAGATCCGAGAAATGGCAAAAAAGAATGACATCATGCTGATTGAAAACAAAGCTCTGGCGCGCACCTTGTACAAGACAGTCAAGGTCGGGCAGGAAGTCCCAACGAGTTTGTACTCATCCGTAATCGAAGTGATGAAAATTATCTATCAGGCGCGTGGTCGCGACTATTTCGAACGTTTCAATCTTCAGAATGCCGCAGGCTAGAAAAGCGCAACTGAAGCAGGAGTAGTGAAGAATGGCAGCAGGCGGAACACTTACAGGAGCGACGGCAACAGCGTCTAATAATTCACCACTTGGATGGTTTAAAAGTCCAGATATCCTCATGGCCTTGGCTGTTGTGGGTATTTTGCCAATTATGCTATTTCCTCTTCCCGGCATGGTTCTAGATGCGCTCCTCGCTATCTCGCTGTCTACATCACTTGTCATCATGCTGGTTGCAATTTACATCACAAAGCCACTCGAATTCGGTGTATTCCCCACAATTCTTCTTATATCCACACTCTTTCGTCTTGCCCTCAATGTGTCGACAACGCGTATTATTCTTACCCACGGCGGCGATGCTAACGGCGGAATGAGTAACCTAATCAAGGCTTTCGGTAACATAGTAATCGCCGATAACATCGGTGTCGGTTTGGTGATCTTTGTGATCTTGACGGTCATCAACTTCGTTGTCATCACCAAGGGTTCTGGTCGAATCGCTGAAGTGGCGGCGCGATTTACACTTGATGCGATGCCCGGAAAACAGATGGCGATTGATGCCGAATTGAACGCAGGTCACATAAATGCGGATGAAGCACGCCGCAGAAGAACAGCGGTTGAAAAAGAGGCTGACTTTTTCGGTGCGATGGATGGTGCCTCAAAGTTCGTGCGTGGTGATGCAATCGCAGGGATTATCATCACCCTCGTCAACATGATCGTTGGCCTTGTCATCGGTATTATTCAGTTCAATATGAGCGCTGCAGAAGCAGCAAAGACTTTTACCCTCCTCGCTGTGGGTGATGGCTTGATTGCTGCTATTCCATCTCTCATGATTTCAACTGCTGCCGGTCTTATCGTAACCCGCGCAACGTCTGAGGGTGATCTCAGTGGCCAGGTTTTGAAACAATTCCGGGTTCACCCAAAGGCACTTTATGTTGCTGCAGGAATTATCACATTACTCGCTCTGGTTCCGGGTTTTCCAAAAATTGTCTTTTTCTCGCTTGGCGCGCTTCTTGTTTTCCTTGGACGAATTGCTGACAAAAGTAATCGAGATGAGAAGCAACTGGAAAATGATGTCCAAAACAAAGACATTCAAAGCAAAGACAAAAAGGAATCAGAAAGTATTGACAGCCTCATGCGACTTGACATTCTTGCGGTTGAGGTTGGCCATGCTCTCGTTCACCTCATCGATCCCCAACAAGATGGCGAGGTCGTCGACAGAATTCAGAGCATTCGCAAGCAATTTGCGCAGGATCTTGGAATCGTCGTTCCACAGATACAACTTCGCGATAATCTGCAAAATGATCCGGGACAATATGGAATTTCACTGAAGGGAAGCAGAATTGCATCGGGACATTTGATGGTCGATTACTTCCTTGCAATGGATCCAGGCAATGTCGAGATGCCCCTTAATGGCGAACCTACCACCGATCCTGTTTACGGCCTGCCCGCCATGTGGGTTCATAAACGGGACAAGGATGAAGCAGTTTTCCGAGGTTACACCGTGGTCAACTGCGCAACGGTCATTGCAACGCACATCACAAAAGCTTTGCGAGAGCACTCGTCGGAACTTCTGACACGGCAAGACGTGCAATACCTTGTCGAAAAACTTAAAGAAACAAATCCAAAAGTTGTTGAAGAAGTCATACATTCAGAGCGTCTCTCTCTTGGCGACGTTGTGAAGGTAATGCAAAACTTGCTGCGTGAGGACGTGTCAGTACGGGACATTCTTTCACTCTTCGAGTGCCTCGCTGACCACTGTAAGATTGTGAAGAACCCTGAGGTGCTCTCTGAACAGTGTCGCAAATCACTCGGACGATCGATCACTGCGAAGTACCAGAACGAAAAGGACGAACTTGTGGTTGTGACCTTTGATCGCATGATTGAGGACGTACTCGGTGGTGGGTTGGTAACAACAGATAGCGGCAGTTCTTATCTGAATCTCGATGCTCGTCAGGCGCAAGAGATTCTTCAAAAGCTCATGACCGGAATCTCGTCATTTGAGATTGAAGGAACGCAACCCGTGCTTCTAATATCTGCGCGCCTAAGGCAAGCATTCCAGCGTCTCATGGTGAGATATATGCCACAAGTGTCGGTTCTTTCATATGACGAAGTTCCAGCTGGAATCAGAATCAGAAACATACAAATGATTTCCTGAATGAGTCAGACGGCTCTTCATGCTCAGAGGTGCGACAATGGATGTCCAGAAGTTTGAAGCCTTTACAATGCAAGATGCTATTAAGCTTGTGAAGCGCGAGCTTGGCAGGGATGCGGTGATACTTTCAACCCGCGAGAAAAAATCCACTGCCGATGGCACTGGAAAGCCATTGCGTCTCATAGAGGTGACAGCTGCGCCAGCTGCCTCAAACACGAATCGTTCTGGTCAAAGCAACACATTGGGAGCGGCTCAATCAAGGACTTCTATTCTATCCCCAGAGGAAGCCGCGAGAGCGCAAAGAATTAATTTTCCGAGGGTTGAACAAAAAACTGAGTTAAATGTTGTCAGATCAGTATCAACGCTTGGCCAACTCAATCCAGCAACGCGCAACTTGGCCAAAACCCTTGCGGGTGCGCTAGACGGCTCCCCCGGCCAGCAGAGTGTGCAACAAGGCATCAATAAGCGCGCTGCACATCTCACATCAAACGAACTCGTGCCGTCCTCTGTGCCGGCTGTATCAAGAAGTTCTCCTTCAAGGGCAGAAACGCATTTATCAAATGTGTCGCGTAGGTTTGACGAACAGGCAAACGACGATGTCAAGCTTTTGCGAGAAGAGATTGTCCGTGTGCGCAGAGAAATTGAACAGATTCCGCAAGTAAATGTCTCCGATCAAATGCAAGAAATTCGAGTTCTTTTGCACGACCTCATGCGCCAAAGACACCAAAGAGACAATGACAATGCGATTATCCATGACGAGTGCCTGAACGACATTTGCATCAAACTTCGAGCGGCTGGAGTTCTCGAGGCAATAATCTCCGAATTGACCCACGTTGTTACATCTGGTCCAAAACCAACACATTCTGACGGAACGCAACTTTCGGGGGAAAAACTCAAAGAGCATTACCTCAACCAAAGTATCAGATTCCTGTTTCGGCAGATGAGCATCACGCCACAAGCAAATTTTGCCAACCAAAAGGTCGTGGCTCTTGTGGGTTCAACCGGAGTAGGAAAAACGACATCAATTGCAAAGCTTGCTGCGCGTATGCAACTCAACGACAAGAAACGAGTTGCACTTGTGAGCATGGATACTTTCCGGATAGCGGCAGCCGATCAACTTCGTGCTTACTCCAAAATTCTTGACTGCCCTTTTAGTGAGGCAAGCGACGTCGATGATCTATCGGAATTTGTAACTAAATTCTACGACTACGACCTCATCTTCATTGATACTGCCGGTCGAAGTAGCAAACATCAGTCACAGATGGATCAACTTAAGCTTCTCACTAGTATGCCGTTTCCAGTTCACTTTCATATGGTGCATTCGGCCAGCATGAAACAGCGCGATCTCGACGAGAATCTTAAAGCGTTCCGCATGGTGAATCCGCAGAGCCTCATTTTTACGAAACTCGATGAATCATGGAGCTTTGGCGAAATCTTGAATACCAACATAACGAGCCGGATACCTCTTTCATTTTTCACAACTGGGCAAAAAGTGCCCGAAGATCTTGAACCCGCCACAAAAGAGCGGGTTGTTGAACGAATTTTCAGACTCTGATCATTAGGAGATCACAAGCGTGTTTGATCAAGCCTCAACGTTACGTCGACTTATGGAAGAGGCGCGAATTCCGCAGTCCAGTGGAGCTTGCGCGCATAGCCATAATCAGAATGGATTAGGATCACCTGGGAAAACATCTGCAGCTCCTCGTGTTTTCACTGTGACCGGGGGAAAGGGAGGGGTTGGCAAAACTTTGACCACTGCAAACCTTGGGCTGTGTTTCGTGCGTGAGGGAATGAGAACATTGTTGATAGACGGTGATTTTGGTTTAGCAAACCTTGATGTTCTTTTGAACGTTCGGGCCGAGTCAACACTTGAAGATGTTCTTGTTGGAGAACGTGAACTTAAGGATGTCATCGTCACTGGCCCGGAGGGACTACGTCTCATTCCAGCGTCCAGCGGTATGCCACGAGTTAATGAGTTGGGACAGATGCAAAAATTGGTTTTGTTGGACCAAATAGAGAGCATCCAAGACGACTTCGATGTCGTCTTGATAGACACGCCCGCTGGCGTTTCTAAAAATGTTCAGTATTGGGCTGCGAGCGCCTCGGAAGTGCTTCTGGTTGCAACACCTGAACCAACGAGTCTTGCTGATGCTTATGCAACGATGAAGGTTCTCGCTCAAGCAAACAATGAAACAAGCTTCAAATTAATTGTGAATATGGCAAAGGGCGAAGAAGAAGCTCTCCGTGTCTTTGGAAGGCTCAGCTCAGTTGCCAACGAGTACCTGCAGGTCAAACTTGAATACGCGGGCTTCGTTCCGTTCTGTGATTCAGTTCGGAATTCTGTTCGCGAGCGCACTCCCTACGTGCAAAGATATCCATTTTCACCAGCATCACGAGGCATCCGCGGTATTGCGCGTGAAATTCTTTTCAACAGCAGCACACCGCATCCGAAGGGAACAATGCAGTTCTTTTGGAAGCGTTTAGTTGCTGGACAAAATATTGAAACAATGGGTCGTTGATTCCTGATCGGGGGATAGTATGAGCACGGGCAGCGCAGCAAAGAAACAGCCGGTTCAGGAAAAAGACCCGGAGAGAAAGGGTCCGTCACGTAATGATGGAAAGACCTCAATTTACGCAAGCGAAAGCGGCGAGAGCGCCGCACGCAAGACTGCTGCTGCAAAGAAACAGGCTTCAGCACAGCAGCGGTCACAGAATGCCGCGAACGACCCGATGCGAAATCAGGTCATCATGGACTACGCGCCTCTCATAAAATATATTGCCCAAAAAATTGCAGCCAGGCTTCCGTCAAACATTGATCTTGACGATCTATTTTCCGCAGGCGTCATCGGACTCATGGATGCCATCGACAAATACGATCCAAGCCGTGACAACAAATTTAAGACCTATGCTGAATTCAGAATTCGTGGTGCAATTCTTGACGAACTTCGTAATCAGGATTGGGTACCCCGCTCAGTGCGCGAAACAAACAAGCGAGAGGAACGCGCGCGTTACGTGCTTGAACAGAAGTTTGGTCGACCCCCAACGGATAAAGAAGTCGCTGCTCATCTTGAGATTTCCCTCGAGGAATTTCATGAAAAATCAGGGCGAACACGAGTCTCTATGTTGAGCCTCGAAGAACTCGGTGGAGTTCACTCGGGCGAAAAAAAGTCACTCCTTGAGTGTCTTGAAAACCCAAACGCAAAAAATCCTTTTACAATGTTAAAGGCCAAAGGTGTTCGGGACATAATTCTAAAAACTGTCGACGAGCTGCCTGAAAAGCAGAAGCTCGTTTTGAGTCTTTACTATTATGAAGATCTCAACCTTAAAGAAATTGGCAGAATCCTTGATGTGACTGAGTCGCGCGTGTCCCAGTTACACACTCAAGCGGTTCAAAAAATGCGCGCCAAACTAAAAAATCTCTTGCAGGAATGAACGGAGTGAGTCGCCATGTCAATGCCACCAACCGAACTGAATATCCTTGTGGTCGATGATTTTCCAACAATGAGAAAAATTGTCCGACAGGTGTTAAGGCAGCTGGGTTACAACAACGTCCAAGAAGCCGAAGATGGCGAAGCAGCGTTGCGTATTCTTCGGCAAAAAACCGATATACAGTTCGTAATTTCCGACTGGAACATGCCAAACATGACGGGAATTGAACTTCTCAAAGCTGTCAGAGCAGAACCATCGCTGAAAGGTTTGCCCTTTCTCATAGTCACAGCCGAAGCAGACAAAGAGAATATCGTGGAAGCCGTCAAGTCGGGTGTGAGCAGCTACATTGTAAAGCCTTTCAATGCTGCAACCCTTAAAGAAAAAATCGAAAAGATATTTGTAAACCGGAGGTGAACCATGACCGAGAACCTGACATCGTTTGATGAACTACACGGCAATCATGAAGAATCTACCGGTCACTCTGGAAAAACACCGACTTTGGAATTGCTTTCCTCATTGCGTTTGCGTCTTGTTTCAAAGAAAATTCCATTGCGTTATTGCAAGTTCAATATCTCCAATACGCTCAACAAAATGCTTCAGGGTGAAACACTGAGCGTTGCACCCGACGGCGCAACGTTTTATTCATCCCTCTCATATGATCAGGGTTGTTTGATGCGATTGTTAGTCGAAATTCCTGATTATTGGGCGCGGAAATCAAGACATGTTGACTATCGCCACACCGAGGCACCCTCGTCGTTCCAAATGCTCGGCAGAGTTGTCTCCTGCGAGGATATTGGCAAACGGCCAAATCGTTACTTAATTACTGTCCAAACTGTCAACATTGACCCAATAGACGGCCGTGTTTTAGCCGACTACCTTGGCGTAGGAGCTGGTGCACAGTGAACACGATCGTTGTTTTGTCGATTTTTGGATTTTTTTTTCTTCTCCTCGAAGCTTTGTTTTTCATGAGCTGTTTCCGTTGGCTTTCCAATGGAAAAAGAACGCGTGATCGCGAGTTCTCAAGACTCGACCAAGAGCGAGGCGAGCTTATGGAATTGCAGCAGGCTGTTTCCCGTGAACTAACGCAAGCTAAGAAAATCTCCGAGGAAACACTCTCCAAACTCAAGCGGGTTGGAGCGGATGCTCATGCCGAATGGATGGAGATGACGCAAAAATGCGAACATCTGATGGTGGATCTCGAAGCCAAATCTAAGGAACTGGCAGAATGCTCTCTCAACCAAGTCAATCGCCAAAGAATGCAGCTCGAAAAGTCTGTTCAAGTTGCAACACAAACATCCAGCGACCTGTTGGAAACGACAAACAGTGCAAAGAGAATTCTCCGATTCCTTGATGAAAACATTCCCTCTGACGAAATTTTCAAAGAGCTTCAGGCTGAAAAGTACGCAGAAGCCCGCCGACTCATTCACGAAGGCAAGGAACTAGGAGTCATCTGCCGGAAACTTGGCTTGTCTCAGAGCGAGGTTCAGTTACTCTCCTACATGGGGTGATGCTCTGGAGAGTCGCACGGATGCAGCTTTCAAATTTTCTGAGAAAAACAGTCACGCCGCTGTTGGCTTGTTTTTCTCTTCAGGCAGCAGCCGACGAGCTGCCGCAGATTTCTTCACGTAACAGTGAAAAAATTCTTCGCGGCGGTGCACCTCTTCCCCTTGTCTTACAACTTGGCGTCGACGGTGGAATGCTTTCACATAAAACCACAATACCTCGCGAGGGCCCTTACGATGGGGGCTCATTGAGCGGAAAGGCTCTAGCCTCATTCCTCTTTGACAACTGGCTGCTCGAAGGTGGTCTTGGTTGGAGCTATTCGACACTCTATGGGAAGATAAAGGGCGAAAATCCTATTGATCCGGAATTGGGACAACGAATTTATACACAGTCTGCATTTGCAGAGGCTGGAATCCGTGTTCGCCTGACTCCACGCTTCAATATTGGCCTCGTCGCCCAGGACTATTTCGGAACCGATCTCTCACTCAGTCAGCGCAAAGGACTTGTCAGCAACATGCTGCTCGGTGGGGCAATGGCTGCTTTCGACCTTTTTGGGGAATCGGGCATTTTCCGAGTTGGTGCAAAGTTACTGGCGGAAATTCCGGACAACAAAAGGCAAGTTTTATATTACGGCGCCACACTCCAATTCGGAGTTCCGCTTAAAGACTACGATGTTCTTCTTAGAAAAACTGATATCCTCGTTCGGCGGGAACGCGTTCAAAAAATTGAAATCCCGAAAATCATCACAAAGACAGTTGTGCGTGATGTTACTAAGTACTCACTTCCTTCAGGTGCATTCCGATTTGCAAAAGCACAGTCGGCTCTGAATCCTGATGATCAGGAATTTGCAGTCGATCTCGCACAAACCCTGAAGCAGCAATCAACTCATTTCAAATTCGTAACAATCGAAGCAGCCGTTAAAGCTAGCCCGGACCCCCGTCGCGACCAGCAGCTGAGTGAGCTCAGGGCACAATCGATTCGCAATGCTATTGTCAGTTCTGTTCAAATTCCCGCGACGCGAGTTCTAGCTGTTGGACTTGGAGGCCGCTCAAACGTCGACGACCGCGCAGCCCCAACTGGAAGCGCAACCTTAGTCGATTTGTCTTTCGCAGGACTTTCTAACCCTGATGCAGTTTCAGATGCGCTCAATCTTCTCCTCAAACGCAGAAGCACACCGGAAACGTGCCGAGGCGACAAATGCAAATGAAGCCCGAAAACTGCAAATTCATCTTTTGTTTTGCTCTTTGGTCTGTTCTCATGTTGAGTCAAACATCACGAGCGGCAGTGAGTCAGTCACGGAGCGTTCGAACAAGCTCAGACACAAACCGACCGAGCGGCTTTGGTTTAGATTTATTCCTGGCCGGCGACGGTGCTTTTATCAGCACATCATCTCAAGACTCCGATGAAAGCTCAAAGCAAGGTAGTCTTTTTGGTGGAAAAGCACTTGTGACTCTCATCAATCGTGATCTCGAAATTGAAGGCGGAGCCGGGTATTACAAAACACTTCTTCAGGGTGAAAAGGATGTTGTTGAGGGTGATACACCTGACAGCAGAGTGAGTCTCGAAAATGTGAAGATCACCACGGACACGGCTTTAGTGGAATTCGCTGGAAGGTTTCGCCTCAACGAAGGTCGTGATGGCGACGCCATTTGGTCGATTGGTCCAACTGCGTCGGCCTTTCTTGGAACGAACGCTTCGTTCGGACCCGATTCCAAGAAAAGCTATCGCTCAGCGATCTTTTTAGGCGGCCAGCTGGCTCTCACATTTGGAACAGCCTGGAAACCGCGTTTAGTTGCCCAATACCTCACTGATCTTAACTTGTACGAGCGTCAGGTCCATATCGGCTTGCTGAGTCTCCAATTTGGCGGCAGCGTGCTCACCCCTATGACGATCGTAAAAGATGTTCGAACACAAACCACTGACGAAAATATCAAAAGAGTTACAGTGGAAAAACCAATCGAACGCTCGGTGATCAAGGAAAACGTTCGATTTCTCCTAGATTCCGAAACAGTCAATTTCGAAACAAACAAAGCAACCTTGCTTAAACGATCTGACACTTTTCTCCGTGAACTCGGTCGAATGTTGGCTCAGTACCCTGATCGCTGGAATTATCTCACAATCGAGGGCCACACAGACATCCGTGGTTCCTTAGATCACAACAGCAAGCTGTCAACCCAAAGAGCTTCATCTGTCCGAGACGCACTTTTGCGCTCTGGAGTGCCCGCCGGGCGCATGAAGGCTGTTGGGTTTGGCCCAACACGCCCCATCGATCCAGGCAACAATGACATTGCCTGGGCACGAAATCGGCGCGTTGAACTCAGTTTTGAGGGTGTGAAGGATGCCCGATGGTTGCGCGAGGTTCTGCAAAAACTAAAATTAGCTGTCAGCTCATTGCCCCGATGAGGCTTGCGCAGTATCCGAACTCACATAACCTTTCGCGCGATCTACAATCCAAAAAGGTCTACCTTTTCTGTAATTCCTTGCATCGTGAATAGACCGATCGGCTGCATGACGCTTTTCATTTTCAGTAAACTGACTCGAAGTGAGCATAATGCGAAGCGCATGGTCACGAACAACGAGAGCGTCGTCATTCATGCCTCGTTCAAGAACTCGTCTGCATTGCTCTAGAGATAGAATCCCACAAACATAGTTGACGCATGCTGTGCGCCCAATCCAACTCAAAGACTGAAAAAATTCTGGAGAGACGAGAGATGCTCTCTGGCCTGCGGAATCAAGCTGCTCGATTCGACCCAGTGCCTGGTAATACTCTGATTCGGAGCCCACACTGGGAATATCGAGGGGCTTGAGTTTGCGACTCTCAGGTCTTTGGGCAGCCACCGCTTTGCCGACAAAAACACTCAAAGTCAGCACAACGGCAGTCAGTGAAATTGATGAGAGACACGGTGCCTTCATTAAGAGCCTCCAGAGTCCTATTCTGTTCAAATCCTTCACTCGACGCCAGCCATACCTCGAAAATCCTAATTCAAAGATAACCACCGGCAACTAATACATGAAATATAAATTTATTAAAGATCCCCAATTGAGCGTCAAGTTCTAGTCACGAGCTTCCGATGACAACTATGTATTGAACAAAACGCAAAAGTGGGGAGAAAGTCGTCATGGGTGCAGCGGTTAATGAGAGGATTTGGTTCTTTTACTGCAAAGAAGAGCAAGTCGGACCCATGACTGAATCCGAGCTTCGCGGGGCAATTTCGGAGGGGACTCTGAACGAGTCCGACTACGTTTATCGAGAAGGTTTTCCCGACTGGAGAATTTTGGGTGAGGTCACAGAACTCAGACCGCCACCAAAGTCTCATCTCGTATCAGTGCCTATATCCGAAGCTCCCACGGCAGCAAGACGCGCGCCAAGAGCAATGATCCAGGAGCTCGTCGTTGCACACAACGATAACAACATCGCAACCGGTCACATCAAGAACATCTCTGTTTCTGGACTCTATCTTGAAACCGAAGACGCGGTTTTCAAGATGAATGATGAAATTAAACTCACCCTAAAAGAGGGCAAAGGGCTCGGAAAACCGATGCATTTAAAGGCAGTTATCGTGAGACAAGCTCGGGACAACGGTCTGCATGTTGGCTACGGTCTCGAACTCAAAGAACTTGATGAAGCGTCTCGTGCTCGCATCGTGGAATACATCAAACGTCATCAATCCAATTGAAAATTCGAGCCGAAGGGAAGGAGAATATATGTCTCATCACTTGAGAGAAATTGAACCTGAGCAGGCGCTTGAAGTTGCACTCACTGAGCTTGATGGGGGTTCAGCGCAACAACTCCATGCGAATGATGTTCACAAACTCAATTTTCAACGCGGTTTTAAATTTTCAAATTTACAGTCCCGTGAGCAGATCGTCGATCACGCAGCCGAGCGATTGAAACTGCTTTACGAGAACCAAAAGCACCTCGAAGGACCGATTTGGCTTGTGGCGGCTGGTCTTTCTCACGAACGGGATTGGGATATGAGCCTGCGTTTTCTGAGAGCGCTGATGCAAGTTTCGCAGGACGCCGATTTTTATAAAGAAATAGCTATGGCTATGCTCCATTTGTCGGATAGTGAACTTGCGGACCATAAGGGAAAAAATACTATTGGTCAGGCGGTTCTCGTACTCGTGACAGAATTTGGCCTCATGGTGGCTGAAAACGCCGGAAAGAGCGGTTCAGATCCACAAGGCGCAGCGCGGGTTGTGGAGTATATTACAACGAGCCTTCTCGCACGAAGTAACGTTAACAACAATGCAATCAGAGTTTCACTGCTTCATTACCTTTCCAAGTGCCCCCTAAATACAAACACGAGTAGCCAGCTCAATCGTGTCATCAGTCGCTTTGGTCAAAGTCTTCTGGACGACCTACTCAACGCTTTTTTTGAACAAAAAAAGCGCGGTAACGCTGCGTTCTTCTTCCTCTCAGAGCACCTAAGCACATTCTTTACGGCGGCACCCGCACTTGCGGAAATGAGCCACAGCGTTCTTAGACACTACATGCTGAAACACCCTGATGAATTTCCAAGCTTCATGGCCTCATATTCTGACTGGGTTTCGCGCGAACATCTTATTTTGTCGATGACTGCGCAACACATCGCACTCTTAATTCGCGCGGCAGCTGACGTGTCACAAAAACAGCTCGCTGAAAATCTTTGTGCTGTGCTTCAGAAGCACCTCAAATTGTTCGGAGAGGTTTCTAAGGAGCTCCTGGATGAAGAACTACTGCAAATCGAAAGCATTTTACGCGGAAACAAAATGAGCAAGAACATTATTATTGAAGACCTGATTGCGAGCTTGCAAACTCTGCGTTCCGACGGCAAAAAACAAGCACGCGTGGTTCCGCTCACAAAACTCAAAAAAATCAAAGAAAATATTAAGCCCGCAAAGGTTGGCACAAAACCAAGCCCACTCGAATCGATGCTCGCTCTTGCGTCATGAACTTGCTGGAGACGCAAAAACTCGAGAGCACACCTCTGGTGCGAGAACTCTTGCCTGTGTGTTTTGCCGTATTTTTAGAAATGATTGCCGAGTGAAATCGAGATCAACGGCAAACAGGAAAGAAAATTCTGCAGCGAGACTGTGACCGAGCAAAAGTGGATCATCGGAACCTATTGCCACTGGAATATCTTTCCGCAAAAGCTCAAACGCGGGATGATCTTCGGGAAAACCTGTGAAAGTTTTCAAGAGTAAATTGCTGATCAGGCACATTACGACATTTTGGTTGAACACAAAACCTTGTGAAACTCCAGCAAAGCCGTGAGAAACTCTATCGGGGCTCAAACTCTCAACGCTCCTTCGATGAAGCATTCCATCCGAACCCTCTCCACTGTGAATATCAACCTTCAACCCCATTTCGCGCACTTCATTGATGAAGCTTATGTGCCCAGCAATGTCGGCGTGATTTTCCGCACCACCTAATCCGATAGCCACAATATAAGGAATGCCATCTTCATCGTGAAATTCCGGATGACCAAGTGTGGCCCTCAAAGCCTCTTTCATCTCATGCCGCTCTCGCGCGTTTGAAGGCCAAAGTGCATCCATGATGAGCCGAACTTCAAACCCGGGATTTTTCTTAAGTCCCTTTCGTAACCCACGCACATATGCAGCCATCACGTCAGCGAAATCAAAGACCTCGGGAGCAATGGCAAAACGCTTTCTCATCAAAGAAAAGTCGGCTGGCGAAAAATAAGCTTCGGAATAGCGAATGTTTGAACGGGCTCTTGATGCGACAAATTCTTCCGCCAGCACTTCAAATTCGGCTATTTTTCTGATGCTCCTTGTCAGATCAACCCAAGCCATTATGAAGGCGCGCAGATCATTGAATGGAGCCCTCTCCCACGGACGAGACTCTGACCAGGACGTTGGGGGCTTCAATGAATCGTAAAAGCTTGGGTCAACGGCGGCTTCCATGTGCACGTGGGTTTCAATCTTCGGTTCACGCACGATCCAATCATGGAACGAGCTCACTTGATCGTCACGACGAATTTGCCTGCGACGTCCAACATCATTGACAATGTCTCTAATTACAGGGGAAAAAATTGACATAAATCGCTCAACTCCAAGGAACCGGCCGGCAAATCTTGCTCCGCCAGCATCTCAACCTACCCCCATCTCAGTTTTTCTCAAGATTTTCCGATCTCTCCCATGGGAGGAAGCTGCCTGTGTTGCTCGCTTTGCTGAAATTACAACCGACTCTGAAGAACAGTGCAGGCAGTGGCATCATTTTGAGCTTTTTTTTAATGTTGCTCTACCCCGCGCGGTTGGACGCTGACGAAAGCTCGCCCACAGTGCTTGATTGGAAAAACAGTTGGAGTTCTCCCTATTCGCGCGGACTTGGCGGCAGTCAAACTGCTCATGCTATTAGCGAAGATGCCCTTTTTGCGAATCCAGCAGCGCTCGCACGCACACGCAACCCGCGCAGTCGTAAAACGGTTGGCGACATTGAGGCTCCGAAAATGTCGCTTGGTGGAAACTCTAGTCTGATGTCAGCTCTTAAAGGCAAAGGGCTTCAACCAAGTAGCTGGATTAAAAGCTTTGCTAGTCTTTCGGCAAAAGACCGAAATTATTTGGAAATTCAGGCTTTACCCTGGTTGGTCTTGGGGGAGAGACGCGGTCCAACCTACTTTATTGGCCTGCCGATGCGCTCAACGCTGACAGCAGAGCCCAGCACGAACGATGGAATCTCTCGCCGCATCTTAACGCAAACAACAGTAATGCCAGCCATGAATGCGGCGCTGAGCTCTCGGTCTGGAGCAATGTCCCTCGGTGTCACTTTGCGTCCGAATATGCGATGGAATACGCAAAATGAATTGAACATAAACGATATTGTGAGCTCTAAAACACTCGTTTCAGATTTAAAAAAATCAACTTACAAAACAACCTCAACGGCGATAGACTTAGGCTTAAGCATAACTGCGGGTGACTATTGGCTCCCAACATTTGGGCTCAGTATTCTCAATCTGCCAACAGGCTGTGTCGACAACTTCATGAATCCTGCCACCGGAAAAACCCAGTCGATTTGTGGGGCCAAAAGAACCGGAAATTTAAAGGAAGATATTCCTGGTACTCGTCTCGACCCAACTGAGATCCGAGCCGGACTGAGCATCATTCCTCGATTCAGGCTTGCTCAGTATCGAATAAACATGAAAATTTCTGGGGATATTTTTCCTTTGCCAATTAAAAGTGGCAATAAAAACTTTGGTTTTACGGATGTGAACATTAACCAACTGACCCATGCTGGTGTTGAACTTTTTACAGGAAATGCCCTGAGCAACAGAAACCCTTCGATCCGCGCAGGGATGAATGAAACGCGATCCTCATTGGGTGTTTATTTACCCTTGCCGCATTTTAGTTTTGAGGCCACCATGTACGAAGCTGCGTTATTTACCAATGGGAAGGCAGGCAAAGAACGCCGCTACTTGATTGGCCTCTCTAGCGACTGGTAACATCCTGGGGTTTGTTCTTCGACGAACACACGGAGATGCCCCATGAATCAAAATACCAAGACCTCTTCGCACGCTCTCAAAGCATTTTCGACAATTCTGGCTCTTCACTTGCTCTCTGCCTGCGCCACTGACACGGTATCACCCCCCCCACAGCCAACGCTCCCAAATCAGCAAAATCATCAGAATACGCCCCAACAACAAGACACAAATAAATCTGATTCAGCTGAAACAAGCACAGCGTTTGTAACACGATTCGAAAGCGCGTTGGCAAAGAGAGATTGTTCGACAATCCGGAGCCTCGAGAAGCAATTGGTCGCAACCCCAGAGTCGTATTCAAACAGTGTTCACCTCGCGACTCTCTGGTGTGCCCAACAAAAGTCCCCCAACGAAAAAGAGCTCACAACTCGTCTCTTGGCTGCTATCGATCATTCGATAAAAAATGAGGCCCCACTTTTCGACGCAAGTTACCTTGAACAGCTGAGGGCAGATGCTTTATCGGCCGCTGGCGACTTCCAAGCTGCACGGCAGTCATTTGCAAAAGCACTCGGGCAGTCTGCACTTCAATTCATGAACCTTGTGTCAGGGCAAGCGCTTCGCTCTGAGCTTAATGGTCTTGAATCCATTCTCACGGGATCCCAAGCGGCGCTTCTCAGAGACGTTCGAGACAACCTCGCGACTCCTTTGACCCAGGCCGCAGCGCTCACAAAATTCGACGAACTTCTTTCGCAACTCCCGCCTGGCTCAGCGAAAGATAAGTTACTTTCTGCGCGGCTAAAGTTATTTTCAGCCTTTGAATTAGCCTTCGCAAGCCAGCTCGCGGGTCTCGAAGAAGTTCGGTTGAAAGGAGATGCATCTGCAACCGAAGGCCTCGTTATCATAGTGCGACAAATGTTTCCCAGTCGTCCGCACCAAGTTCGAATTGATGCGCTCGTCGGATCCCAATCCGGGAACAAAGCTTCAGTAGCCGACCTTGCAACAACTCAATGCAATACTGCAGCTTCTAACCCGAATGGCAGCAACGATAAAGGTGAATTGACAGCGGAGCGAGCATTGCAATTGGCAAGAATCGCTCTAAACGAGGGCAACCCAGGAGATGCTGTGGTCACTCTCGATAATCTCTCCGATGCACAAAAAAACGATAAAACAAGAAGTTTAAGGAGAGAAGCCTCAGAGGCCCACATCCGTTATCTACGAAGAAAGGCCAATGAACTTTACCAGAGGGGCACCCTTACCTCAGATAACCAAGCAAAACTTGACAGTTTGGCCCAATGTAAACAAATCCTAGAGAATATTCTGACCCGATACCCAGAAACCGACAGTTTCACTCGTGTCAAAATTCAGAAGTTTTTGAACTCAGTTGCAGAGAACATTCTGGAACTTAGAAAGGCTCAAGTAAAATGAATTCTTTCTCTCTCCCCGACTCCCTTAAGCAACAACTTGGTGATGCTTCGGCTCGACTTTCATTGTGGATGACAGACCACATGGTTGAAAACGAGGGCAAAGCAGAAATAGAAAACTTGATCGAACAAGATAACCTTGCTGAATTGCGCGATCGCTTCTGGAGAGAGCTAGAGTTTGGAACAGGCGGCTTACGCGGTGTCGTTGGCGCCGGCAGTAACCGAATGAATGGCCCCATCATCAGAAAAGCCACACAAGGTTTCGCAAATTATATTTTAAAACAGGGCACCGAAGCGCAGCGGCGTGGCGTTGTAATCGCTTATGATAGCCGACTATCCTCGCGTTTTTTTGCTGAACAAGCAGCTGGTGTGCTCGCCGCCAACAACATTCAAGTTCATCTCTTCGATCACGTCCAAACAACTCCATGCCTTTCGTTTGCAGTACGCCATCTGAGCTGCATCGGAGGTCTATGTATCACCGCTAGCCACAATCCACCGCAGTACAATGGCTACAAGGTTTATTGGGAAGATGGTGCACAAATCACGCCGCCCCATGATAACGCGATTCTTGCAGAGGTTTTTGCAGTCACTCGTTACGATCAAGCTCGCCATGTTTCATACAGCGATGGAGTTAAGAAAAACTTAATAAAACCAGTTCCGGATGGCACAATTGACGCATATTTTTCTGAAGTAAAAAAACTCCAACTCGAACCATTGCAAGAGAAAAACATTAGCATTGTTTACACACCTCTTCACGGAACTGGTGCTGCGCCCACACGTCGCGCGCTTGCTGACTGGGGATATCAAAATCTTCATATTGTTCCCGAGCAGGAAGCTCCCGACGGAAACTTCCCAACTGTGAAAAAGCCAAATCCAGAGGAGCCTTCGGCTCTTCAACTCGCAATCAGTCAGGCCTCAAAACTGAATGCCGACATTGTGCTCGCAACCGATCCAGATTCCGATCGTCTTGCCCTTGTTGTGCATGATCCGCTCGCTGCCAGAGGAGCTTTCAAGCATCAAGCCTTTGGTGAGTATGTTTTCCTGAACGGCAATCAAACCGGCGCCCTCATGATTCATTATCTACTCTCAACTCGAAAGGCGGTAGGAACGCTCAAATCGCATCATAAGATCATCAAGACAATTGTTACGTCAGATCTTCATGCGAGAATTTGTGCAAGCTACGACATTGAAATTTTCGACACTCTCACCGGATTTAAATGGATCGCAGGTGTTGTGAATGACTGGGAGCGGCTCGGCAAAAAAGATCACAAATATCTTTTCGGAACCGAGGAAAGTTTCGGATTCATGCCCGGTGATTACGTCCGTGACAAAGACGGTATTGGCGCACTATGCCAAGCTGTTGAAATGTCGGCTTCATTCAAAAACAAGGGTCAATCTCACTGCGATGTTCTGCTGTCGCTCTTCGCCAAACACGGCGCTTGGCAGGAAGATCTTATTACCGTCGACCTCGAGGGCGAAGAAGGTGCGCTGCGTATTTATCGACTCATGGCGGCCATGCGCAGCAAACCAGTCACAACTTTTGCGGGCACTCCCGTGAAAGCATTGCTCGACTATCAGAATCAAAACAAGAGAACACTCAGTGGAAGCTCATTTGGTGAGAGCGAATCTTTTGCTATGCTGCCGAAGTCAGATGTCCTTCAATTGGAACTCTCTGATGGAAGCAAAATTTCCATGCGCCCCAGTGGCACAGAGCCAAAGATTAAATTCTATATTTCAGTTTGCACTCCGGTTGAAAATGGTGGCTCGGCAGAGAAATCTTATTTGGCAAGCGTCGATAGAGTCAGCCAGTTTCGTAAAACAATTCAAGACTACGTTGGGTCTATCAACTGAGGGCTCACCATGATTATCGAGCAAATTCATCAGGCCATGCGCCCCAGAACACGCTCACTGGCTGGGTCGATAGCCCTCGTAACAGGTGCATCATCAGGAATTGGCTTGGCAACAGCCGTGAGACTTGCACTTGAGGGATGTCACTTAAATCTTGTGGCACGCAGAAAAGAGCGACTTTTTGCACTGAAGCAGGAGCTATTAAATCTAAACCCTGAAATACAAATTCGAACCTTTGTGCTTGATTTGACCAATGCCGATGAAACCGCACAGCTCATCAATGATGGCGGTCTCGCGGTTGATATTCTTGTCAACAACGCCGGACTCGCTCGGGGATTAGCCACCGTCATTCATTCCAGTTCTGCCGACTGGGAGGAAATGATCAACACCAACGTCAATGCAGCATTCCGAGTCAGCAGAGAAGCTGCAATTCACATGGCTAACAATGGCGGGGGCGACATCCTTGTTCTTTCAAGCGTAGCTGCCCACATTGCGTATGAAAATGGAGCTGTTTATTGTGCCTCCAAACATGCCTTGCGCGCATTTCATGAAGCATTGCGACTCGAAACAATATCGCAAAATATCCGCGTCATGATGCTATCGCCTGGCATGGTTGAAACAGAATTTAGCTTGGTACGCTTCGAGGGCGACTCTGAAAGAGCAAAAAATGTGTATAAGGGGGTCGAAACACTGGATGCAGGTGATGTTGCAGAAAGTTTGCTTTTTGCCCTCAAACAGCCCCGACACATCAATATCGATGATCTTATTATCAAGCCACGTCAGCAAGGCAACCCATGGCGCGTTCACCGAGACGATGCCTAAAGGTCACCTGCGAATCGGCTCACGAAAAAAATAAATCAAAGTTCGTGCCGATAGTTGCGCGCTCTGCATCTGTGTATTCAGATTCAAAATCCGTGCGAGTGTTTCACGCTCCACGCCTTTTCTCGTTTCAATATCGAACAGCTGCGGAATTTCCGTCGGCAAAAAAGCATCTAGTCGCATTGGCAATGAATCCAAGCTGAGTGCCTGCGGACCAATGAGAAAAAAAGGTGCGTCTTGAGAATCAGCAGCATTGCCTGCGCTATTGAGGTGCAATGTGCCACCCAACCAATTTGCAACTGAGGCTGTATTAATACCACTGACACCCGGACCATCGTGATTTTGAAACCAACTCAATTCGATCACTTGATCTCGCAAACCGCATGGAAAAACACGAATAACTCGCCCTCTGGGAATTGGCTCCTCAACAATTGGCTGACTCGAAGTCAAACCGAAATAATGACTCGACGCAACCCATTCAAACGGTTGGCAACCTGCAGCTCGCGGAAGAACGATCATTCGATAGCGACTGACCTGCTTTGGTTTTTGTCGATTATCAACTTCCATTTGAGTCTGAATAACCGGGATTTTTGCGGAATCTGGGCTAGTGTCGCTCGTATTTGTGTTCTCTGTTTTCTGTTCGTTTGCCTTGTTGGTTTTTAATTTCTCGGACGCTACCTCAACAACCTGAGCGGCTTGTTGCGACGGCGATTTATCGTTGTCTAATCCTTCTCCTCTGAAAAGAAGTCGTCCGTCGACATCTTGTCTATTGAATTGAACTCCCACCGTTTGTGCCATTGTCGAAAGGGCATCATCGAGAGAATGTACTTTTGTGATTGCGTTTCGCTGTCCCGAAAGACCAGGAATTCCCACCAGGAATCGCCCTACACTGTTATCTAAATCTCTGTTTTGAGTCTGTCCGGGAAGAATTACTGAAATAACGGTGCGGTGAAATGTCCGACGCGCTACAAGAGTATCAAGTATAGAACCAAACACCCTGTCCATCATTACGATTCGTGCATATTTTTCATCTATCCCTGGCAAGCCTACTGCTTTGAACTTTTTAAATTTCAAGACTTGTAAAAAGTCCTTGAAAGAAGGTCGCACAGTGGAATTGTCGTTCTGAAGATAGAGATGGGCAAGAAAGCGAACTTGGCTATTTTCTTTCGTCCAGCGCTGAAAGCTATCAATGAGCCTAGGAAGATATGGTCCTTTTGCGCTTACCACAGACAATTCATTTGCTTTCCAATCGGGAATAGAATCACTTTGTCGCTCAAGCCCTTCTAGCATTTGTGCCATTTTTAAAAAATCATTTTCGTTCATCGCAGAGGCCGATGCTCCACGTTCGCTCTTGAAGATCGCCTCAAGACCACTTGCCGGCTCATTTTGTTGATCAAGCTCTTTTCGTCGAGAAACAAATTTCCAGTCATTACTATCAAGCCACTTACCATCAACTTTTGGAACTTCGTGCCCACGGGAGAGTGCATCAGGCAGTGAGAGGGCCGCCGGCGGCGCAAAGCTAACAACCTTGAAACCAAAATTGCGGAACTCTTGATAGAGATTAAAAACTGATTGTCCAGCGATCAAATCTTTGGTCAGAATAGGCAAACCAACAGGAATGAAATCACCGAACTGACGAACAATCGAATGCTGAAAAAGTTCAGAGCCATTCTTAACAATAGGCAAGCTCACTGGGAAAGACAAAGCCTGATTCACAAAACCGTGAAAATTCGGAGCCAGCGCTGCAAACAAGGCATCATCTGCCAAGGCTGTATTCATAATTGGGTCGAGCTGAAGCATCAGCACATTGTATCCGATTGCAAATGTCTTCGAGCCGGAAACCGAAACCACCGGGTTGAATTTTACTGAGGCGGGATCGAGCAGATCTTCACTCGGAGCGGCTGTCTTCAATTTACTTTCCTTGCCTTTAGCTGAATCTCCCAATTTTGCTGAGCGTGTTTCGGAAACGACCGGGGCAACAGGTATCGGAGCTGGTACTGCAGAATTTCCAGCCGAGGACACGGGCTGCTGCGGGCTCGATTCACCTCCAGCTGTTGCCGCTAATTGTGCTGTGCTCGTCTGATTTTGAAGTTCCTCGCCCGAAGGCAATTCTTCAGTCGAGGGCTCGACAATTACTGGAACGGTTTCCTGATTTGCATCGGAGCCTTCGTTTGCAGACTTCCACATGGAACTCTGCAAACCGATTTGAACAGGAAGCCTTCCCGATTTATCCCATTGAGAAATAGATGCGGAAATTAAAAGTAAATTTCCGTTTCCAAGACTCAATCGAAGCAAACTAGCGGCAGGATCGTTGACCGGGATTGAGACCGATTGCATTCGATTGACATCCGCATCATTGAACTGTCTCGCCCAGCTAAATTGTCCGAGCCACACACGGAGGTTCGAAGGTGCCAAAGGCAATACAGTAAATACAATGTTACGTTTGTTTCGAGCCACCAGAAGATTCACTCGCAGTTCCTCTCCGGCTGTCATTCCAACACCTTCCACGCACTGCGCACCAAAGGCAGTTGGCATAACTGCATAGCGGATATCTTTGTATGCAGAATCATCGCTTCCCATGCGCCTTTTGGTTAGCAAGGCTGGCCAAATAAGAGGTGAAGCTGCAGAGACTCCTGCTGGAAGTTCGGGCGTGATAACTTGGACTCCCGGATCAAGAAAAAAATCGAACAACGGGACAGTCAGATAATCCATACGACGCATCAGAACACCCAAGCGGCGCTGCTGTTCTGAGCGTGGAAAACGTCTTAATTTCTTTCTTTCTTGTCGATCCTCTTCAATTGCGGGAAGAGGCCAGAGACCTACAAAACTCGATTCTCGAGCCGAAGAAAAATCACTCAGAAAAATCGGCCACGGATAACGACTCACAAGCCAAGCAACCGACAGAAGCAGCGATAACAATATTAAACTTGCCGAGATCAAATAATTCAGACGTAACCCATTTCGTCGTGACATTCAACGAATCCTCGCTCGAGCAGAAAGCTCGATGGCCTGGAGGGCATCGAGTTCAAACCTGGAGAAGAAATATTTACTTTCTCTTTCGTCCATGCGCCTCCAAATCCAAGGCAGACTACCCTCAGACTGAGCAGCTCCAGGAACAAGATGAAGAACCACAAACTCTTCTAAAACTTCGGAACGAATACTTTTGTTAAGAAACGACTGAGGCGCGCTTGGAGTCGTTTCTTTGGTCTTTATCGAGCGTTGCACATCGGCAGTTTTATGATTGCTCTTGTTCAACAAAACTGAACCCCCTTGACGCAATCCCTTTGAAGTACCGTTCCAACCCTGGATGCCCCGATGTTTGAGCAAATAAATCTCTTCAATCGATTGATTTTGGGTCCTGCACAAAAATCCCAAACCAACTTCACGAGACACCAAATTCACTATATTCCGGCCTAAAAAAGCTAGATCTGTATCCGGCATAATCGGCAGGGAGTTCAATAGCAGCCCTAAACTCCGCTCCCTGACATCCACAGGTTGAAACTTGAAGTCAGGATCATTGAAGTCGGCCTCTGTCTCGAAGCAGGAAAGTTTAGAACCCAATTGTCCTTTCAACTGAGTCCCCTCGAATGAACGAACAACGGTTGACTGAGCTACTGGCTGCGTTAAGTCGCTATTTTTAACTTCATTTAAGTAGGTGCTCATTTCACGAGAAAAGTCTTCCGTGATTGCCCCAAGCAGTGCACCCGAGACAAATCGCTCCTGCTTCAACAACTCAGACCCCGCAGAAACTATGGCAAAACTTCGAGGATCAGTTCTTCTATCATCTGCATAAGGCAAAATAATCCAGTACGCAGAGTCCCTCGCATCAACGTCATGAAGATATTGGATTAACTCTCTCACAAAATTCTTGTTCACAATCCGATTTTCAAAAGATGATTGCTGAAGCATCCAGCCGCTCGGTCGAAAGGGGCTCCTGACACTTTTGAATTCTTTTTCCAACCCTGAGAGTTGAATTATGGTTAACGAATTCAAATTTTTCTTGAAACTGGAAACAACTGTTGCAGCCTGTCGAAGCCTGGCAACATCATCTGCAATCAAGTTCAACCAGGTTAAACCCGTACCGAGGAACGGAACCCCATTAAAGACTCTAAAAAACCCAAACAAATGCACTTGTGAAAGCACCAACCTGCGCTGCGCCTCCTGAAGCAGTAACGAATCTTTAAAACCAGTCAGCGTCTCTGTTCCGTAACCAAACAGCTGCTTTCCAAAGCGGACTTGAGGCGAAATCGATACCATCACCTGGGATTTATTCTTTACGATCGCCTTCGTGTAATCTTTTGGATTTTGCATTGCTTTTCTTGCGAGTTCAGCGCTTGGCCCTTGAACACCTGCAAGCAAATAATCGAGCTGGTCCGAAACTGATGAGCGCTTGATTACAAAAGGAACCCGCACAGCACCGGGCAACTTTGCTTGCTCGGACACAAATTCATTGCTCTCGATTTGTTCTGCAGGAACTAAAATCAAATGAACATGCCGTGCTTCGGCTGATTTGTCTGCAGGAATATTTTTTAGAACACTTTGAGCATTTTCAATGGGTGCCTCTGATGCTGTTTTGCGTGTCAAGGATGTCATCACAAAATGCCCGCCTGTAATCAGCTCAGAAATTTTATTTCCTTCCTTGAGCCAGGCTCTCGATAACTGAGGTGCTGAAATGATGTTAATTGAGAAGACAAAAAAATGAGAAAGGACGAGCACCATAGCTGGAAGATTCTTTACGAAATAAATTCGAAAAGCAGCATTTCGGCGGGAAGAGCGACCTAGCTGAAAGTCTAAATACTGTCGGCTCAAAAGAAGAACGAGTGATGCGGGCAATGAAATCAGAGCACCTATAATGCCACTCAACGCAAACAACATCAGCGCAGTCCAAAAAATCTTCCAGTCTGTGAATAGTCCCCGAAACAAAAGGAGATCGAATGAATCGGTGATCTTGCCATCTGCAGCAAAAAGTATGAGAAAAAGTGCAACTGCGATCCATACGGCAACCGACAGGGAGACAAACCTTGAGACCTGCTCAAAAAAAGCTAGAACACCACCACCGGGTGTATATTTTGAGCGCGACCTGTAAGCCATGGGCAATCCCCTGCATGCTGTGTGCAAATATTCTATCGACGACGCGAAAAAACTTCAAAGAGGTAGACCATGCCAGGCAACAACACTCTATCATCCGTTGACGCTCAAACCGTGAACCTTGATGGACACTCTCTGACTTTAGAACATATTGTCAAAATCGCTCGACACAGTCACCAAGTCTCACTTTCAGCCAAAGCTCTTGAAAATGTGCACCGTGCAAGAGCATGTGTCCAAAGTCGAGTGAGCGGTGGGGAAACCTTTTATGGGATTAACACTGGATTTGGAGCTCTTGCATCGGTGAGGATCCCGGGAGATCAACTCCGTGAGCTTCAAGTTAATTTAATACGCTCCCACGCATGTGGAGTGGGTGCTCCTCTAAGGTCCGAGGTAGTGAGAGCTATCATTGTTCTCCGACTTCAAACCATGCTTCGTGGAAATTCAGGTGTTCGAGAGGAGACGCTTCGGCAAATGGAGTTTTTCTTGAACCAAGGAATCCACCCTATCGTGCCAAGCCAGGGTTCAGTTGGGGCGTGTGGAGACCTCGCTCCGTTGGCTCACCTTGCTTTGGCGCTCATTGGAGAAGGCGAAGTCGAATGGAGGGGAAACGTCTACCCAACAACAGAGGTCCTGTCCAAACTGCATCGAGATCCTATTTCACCTGAGGCCAAAGAGGGCCTTTCTCTCATCAATGGCACCCAGGTCATGACAGCTATTGGCATGCTAGCGCTCGACGCTGCTGCACAACTCCTCTGCACTGCCGACATCACTCTGGCAATGTCACTGGATGCCACAATGGGCACAGCAACAGCTTTTCGTGAGGAAATACAAAAAGTGCGACCTCACCCCGGCCAGAGAATCGCAGCGTCCAATATGAGAAAAATGCTCTCCGACGACGGCCTTCGTTTGAGCCATTCCGGCTGCAGGAAAGTCCAAGATCCATATTCTTTCCGTTGTGCACCGCAGGTTCATGGGGCTGCCCGAAATGCCTTCGCGCACGTGCAAGAGACTCTAATGATTGAGTCCAACTCAAGCACCGATAATCCTCTCGTTTTCCCAGATACGAACGAAATTCTCAGCGGAGGCAACTTCCATGGTGAACCTGTCGCTATGGTTCTGGACTATTTGGCAATTGCAATTGCAGAAATTGCCAGCATTGCTGAACGTCGCATCGACAAGCTTGTCAATCCGCATATGAGCGGCCTACCCGCTTTTTTAGTAAAAAACTCCGGACTCAACTCTGGTTTCATGATCCCACATGTGGTGGCCGCTTCGTTAGTGAGTGAAAACAAAATTCATTGTCATCCCGCTTCAGTTGACACTATTCCAACGTCTGCCGAACAAGAAGACCACGTCAGCATGGGAATGACGTCGGCACTCAAGCTGGAGAGAGTTTTGCAGAACACAGCTCGAGTACTTGCTATTGAAACACTCGCCGCCGCTCAAGGACTCGAGTTTCACAAGCCTCTCCAAGGAAGCCTCGGAGTCAGGGCAGCATACGACTTTGTTCGCCTCAATTCGCCGGCCCTCGAAAAAGATCGCTCTCTGGCTGCCGACATTGAAAAGATGTCATCTTCAATATTGGCTGGAGAGCTGCGCAAACATGTAGAATCAGTTGTTGGAGAGCTTGAGCTTTGAAAAATCTCACTCCTGCAATTGACGTAAGCACACGCCCGCAAAAAGTCGAGTGTCTTGAACGACTCAACATGCTGATCCCAGCATCAAAGAACCAATACACGAGTTGGATGATCCAGCTTGGTTCTGAAACAAAAGATCTGTGGGAAAGGGAATTTCTTAACTCAATTTCGTTGAAAAATTCTCCAGTGAATCTCGGTCGTGATTTTTATTCTATTTCACTTCACGCTGCTGCGAATGCCAGGGATATTCTAAAGACGATATTCCCAAGATGGATCTGTCCGATTCTGCATCAATGGCCAGTCAACCCTCGCTCCGAGAAATTTGTTGAGCGCGCCTGCTCCGGAATTCAAAACAAATTAGGACTCCAATGGCAAAACATTCAGGTTCTCTCAGCAACTCCTGAGCTCAAGAAAGTTGCCACGGGAATCAAGGGACGACTCTTACAACTAAAACAGAACTCTGAAAACGATTCGGCTTCCAAGACGTCAATTCTGGTCATTCTTGTTCATCCTAGAGGACTCGCGGCAGGACTCTGCGGAGAAAAACTTGAATTAGGGTCGGCATTCGCGGGAGGTTTGGGTTTTTTGAAGGAGAAATCAGATCGCTCGGTCTTCGATGAATCTCAATCACGTACTAGTCGCGCTGGTGGAAAAATTTCTGAGGTTTTGGCGATGCTTGAAGAACTCAAGATCTCATCAAAGGAATACCCAAAATGGCTAGAACTCGGAGCAGCTCCCGGAGGAATGACTGAAGAACTCACACGTTGGGGTGCATCGGTCACTGCCGTCGACCTCGCAGAGCTCGCACCCATGGTTAAGAAAAACAAAAGCGTCAATCATCTAAGGATAAATGCTGGCGAAATCCGCACCGCTGAGCACTACGATGCAATCCTGTGCGACATGAATGGCCCCACTGGCAATTCGGCGAGAATCGTAGCAAATTTAATCCCGACTTTATCAACAGGAAGCCTCATCATTCACACTCTAAAGGTCGCTTCATTCGAAGCACTCAAAGAAATGATTCAATTAGTCGAGAGCGTTTTCACAGAAAATGGGGCTAGAATAATCGCCATTCGTCATCTCTTTCACAATCGTAAAGAGGTCACCGTGATCGCAGTGCGACGCTAACTGCCAAAACATAAAGAACTTCTGCAATATTGCTCAACATAAACAAACGAGCCAAAACTGAGCATGGTTGGGAAAATAATCTTGAACAAAAAAAAACAGCCCGAAGGCTGTTTTTTTTCTCCTCTTGGAAAAGACCAAGAGGAGAACCGAAAGCAATGAGCGAGAGCACGCTTAATGCGTTAACCCACCGCGCTGCAACCGATTACTTGGCTTCTGCCGCTTGCTTGACATCGTCAACGAGCTCAATAAGAGCGCGGCGCGCGTGGTCACCAGGCCGGAAGCCGAGCTTCATAATCCGAGTAAAACCACCTGGACGAGCGCCAGTTGCTGGCGCAACGTCTTTGAACAAGCGAGTCACAACTTCCGCACCGTACAGACGCGCTGCAGCGATACGACGGTTCGCAACGGAATCCTTGCGAGCAAGAGTGATGAGTGGCTCAACAACGCCACGCAACTCTTTTGCACGCTCAACGGTGGTTTCAATCCGCCCACTCGTAATCAACTGGGTTGCAAGCCCACGAAGAAGCGCTTTACGCTCAGATGCATTGCGATTCAGTTTTCTGTATCCAAAACGATGTCTCATCGCACATTCCTACCTTTTATGCCTTGAAATCGCGTTCGCGAAGCCGAGCAGGATCAAATCCCTCGATCTTCATACCAAGGTGTAATCCCATTTCCGCGAGAATATCTTTAATCTCGTTCAGCGTTTTGCGTCCGAAATTCTTGGTTTTCAGCATCTCGGATTCACTCCGCATTACCAACTCACCAATATACCGAATACCGGCATTTTCAAGACAATTCGCTGCACGTACTGAAAGTTCCAACTCGTCAACTGACTTGTATAGACTTTCGTTAACACGAGCGTCAACAGTCACAGTTTCCGCAACAGGAGAATCTTCATCAGCTTCCTGGAAGTTGATGAATACAGATACCTGGTCCTTCAAAATCTTAGCCGAATAAGCCAAAGCATCTTCAGGAGAAACCGCACCGTTTGTGCTCACTTCGATAACAAGCTTGTTGAAGTCAGAACGCTGACCCACGCGAGTCTCAGCAACTGAGAAACTCACTCGACGAACAGGTGAAAACACCGCGTCAAGAGGAATTACACCCACAGGGAGACCAGCTTCCTTGATCGAATCACTTGTCACATATCCTTTGCCTGCACGCACATGCAGCTCAGCCTTGAATCGTCCGCCCGCACCAACTGTGCAGATGACCTGATCAGGGTCGAGAACACGCAGTGAACCATCGCCTTCAATATCTGAACCAGTCACCACCTTCGGGCCGGCCACGTCAATTGTCGCTACTTTCTCAGTTTCACCATCCAACCAAACGCCCAAAGCCTTAAGGTTTAGGACGATTTCAGTCACATCTTCTGCAACATCAGGAACGGTTGAAAACTCGTGTTCGACGCCTTCAATTTTAAGACCGACGACAGCAGCACCCTGCAACGACGACAACAGCACGCGTCGTAATGCATTTCCGAGCGTCGTTCCAAAGCCGCGCTCGAGGGGCTTCGCGATAAAACGACCGAAAACTGGGCTGACATCTTCTCTTTCAATAAACTGTGGCTTTACAAGCGCTTTCCAGTTGCTCTGCATCTATTACCCCGTCTAGATTCTAAACGCACGCACATGCATGTGCGCAACGTGTTACTTAGAGTAAAGCTCTACGACCATCTGCTCACGCGCAGGGACCGAAATATCCTCACGTGCGGGCTTTGCAAGAACCTCTCCAGTGAAACTAGAGTGATCCCACTTCAACCAAGCCGGAGCTCCATGCCCTTCACGCTTCGTTGATTCGAGAGCTGCCAATACGGGCGGCATGTTACGGCTTGCTTCAGCCAATGTCACCTTGTCGCCAGCCTTCAAAACAGCCGACGGGATGTTGAGTCGCTTGCCATTGACCAGGATGTGGTTGTGACGAACAACCTGGCGCGCGCCGTTACGACTCGCAGCTAGGCCAAGACGATAAACAACTGAATCCAAACGAAGCTCAAGACCCTGCAAAAGGAGCTCGCCCGTTTTACCTTTTCTTCGAGCAGCCTTTTCGAACATGCCCCGGAATTGCTTCTCAAGAATTCCGTATACACGACGAAGCTTTTGTTTCTCACGCAGCTGGTTGCCGTAGTCGGACAGTTTTGTACGACGTGCACCATGCTGACCAGGAGCGGACTTGCGCTTATCGACAGCGCACTTATCTGTGTAGCACCGATCGCCCTTCAGATAGAGCTTAACGCTCTCTCGACGACACAATCTACAGCTTGGACCAATATAACGAGCCACGGTTAAATCTCCAATTCAATTAGACGCGACGACGCTTCGGAGGACGGCAACCGTTGTGTGGAACGGGTGTGTCATCCTTAATCAGCGTGACCTTCATACCTGTTGCAGAAATTGCACGGATTGCAGACTCACGTCCTGAACCAGGACCAGTTACAATCACAGAACAAGAGCGCATACCGCTCTCCATCGCCTTACGAGCTGCATCTTCGGCTGCCATCTGAGCGGCAAACGGAGTGCTGCGACGTGAGCCCTTAAAGCCTTTACTACCTGAGCTTGACCAGGTGACAACATCACCGTTGACGTCTGAAAACGTCACGATTGTGTTGTTAAAACTCGCCGAAATCGTCGCAATTCCGACTGGAACATTGCGCTTAACTCGCTTCTTTTTGCTGACAACAGCCTTGTTCATAATTCACTCACTTCAGCTGGCGATTATTTCTTCTTATTAGCAACGGTCTTTTTTGGACCCTTGCGTGTACGCGCGTTCGTCTTCGTTCTCTGCCCACGAGCCGGAAGCCCGCGTCTGTGACGTAGACCACGATAGCAACCAAGATCCATCAAACGCTTCACGTTTGTTTGAACGATGCGTCGCAAATCGCCTTCAACCGTAAGACTCCCGTCGATTGCTTTACGAATCTGATTGACTTGATCGTCAGTCAGTTCCTGAGCGCGGATGTCACGATTAATAGAAAGGCTGTCAAGAAGCTTTTGCGCTGTCTTACGACCGATCCCAAAAATATAAGTCAGAGAAATCTCAATCCGCTTGTTGCGCGGAATATCTACACCGGCAATACGTGCCACGGAATACCCCCAAAAAGCCTTAACCTTGGCGTTGCTTATGTTTCTTGATAGAGCAAATCACCCTAACAATACCCTCTCGACGAATGACCTTGCATTTGACGCAGATAGGCTTAACGCTCGCACGAACCTTCATAACTACCTCGCATAACGTACAAACTTACTTCGCGCGGAAAACAATCCGACCGCGTTGGAGATCGTAAGGACTCAACTCCACCTTAACCCTGTCACCAGGGAGAATGTTGATGAAATTCATCCTCATCTTTCCAGACACATGAGCCAGAATAATATGCCCACTCTCAAGCTGTACCCGAAACATATTGTTCGGAAGCTTTTCTGAGACAGTACCTTCCACCTCAATTCGATCATCACGTTCCATACACATCCCACCAATGACCGAAGTTCGATGCGACAAGTCGCTAACGCAAAATTAGCGAGCCGGCAACAGTTCACTTCAGTTTTTTCGTTATTACAGCACCAACATCCAAATAAACCAACTCAGGGTACTGGTTCGCGTTTAAGCGAAACAGCAAGCCCATATCATTGTAACAACCGGAAATTGGCGCGGTTTCCTTTTCATACACACCAAGGCGCTTTGCGACCGAAGCCGGTTCGTCGTCTTTTCTGCGTGCATAAGAATCTGTCGCACCACAGGAATTGCAGGACGAGGGGGCTAAACCCTCGGCATTCCCTGACACGACCGCCGAACACTTCTGACAAGTCCATCGATTGCTCAATCTCTCAATGAGAACATCTTTGGAAACCTCAAAATCAATTGCCGCGTCGACTTTGAGATTCATCTTGAGAAGTACTTCGTCCAAAATCCGGATCTGACTCAAATTACGCGGAACACCATCGAGCAAAAGAATTCTTCTTCCTGCTTCTTTTGCTCTGACAAGCGATTCCGCAAAACATTCAAAGAGAGTGGAATCGTCAACCAACGATCCAGACTCAACTATTGACTTAACCTTTTGGCCCAAACTAGAGCCTGACTTAATCTCTTCGCGCAGCAGAGCACCTGTAGATATATGGGCCGCACCAAGTCGATTTGCGACGAGCGAAGCCTGCGTACCTTTTCCAGCTCCAGGTGCGCCCAACAGCACGAAAACTTTCACGTTGGGCTCCGTTCAGTTGCTGGACCGAACTTCGGAACGCCTGAATCATCTTTACCCGAGAAAAGCAAAGAGTCGTAACGCTGAGTCGCGAGCTGTGCACTCACCTGCCGAACAGTTTCGAGTGCCACACCCACAACGATCAGTAAGCTTGTCCCGCCAACAAATAATTCTTGGGAAAAACCGCCAGTCACCAATTGTGGAATCAAGCAAACCAAATTCATATAAAGCGCGCCTGCAAGCGTCAGTCTGGTAACAACCATATCCAGAGCTTCAGCAGTCTCAGTCCCGGGTCTGATCCCAGGAATATAAGCATTTTGCTTTTTGAGATTTTCCGCGATGTCGTCTGGTTTAAAAGTAATCGATGTATAAAAGTAGCAGAAGAACAGAACCAAAAAAGCGAACAGCACGTTATGGAGCCACTGACTCGGCAATAGCGCAGAGATCCAAGGACTCTCCGACGTACCGAAAAATCCGCCAAATGAAAGCGGAACAGCCAAGATAGTACTGCCAAAAATAGCAGGAATAACCCCAGACATGTTTACTTTGAGCGGCAGGTGCGTGGATTGCCCCGACATGACGCGGTTTCCAACCAATCGCTTCGCGTAATGTACTGCGATCTTGCGATAGCTCTGTTCGATGAACGAGATACCAAACACTGTTGCAACGAGAAAAACACCAAAGCCTAGAGCAGTGACCACGGTCATGCTGTTGTCTTTGAGAGATTCAACAACTTTGCCAACTCCGCTTGGGAAGTATGCAACAATGCCTGCAAAAATGATCAGAGATGTTCCATTGCCGATTCCCTTTTCCGTGATTTGCTCTCCAAGCCACATCACAAAGCACGTCCCGGCTGTAAGAAGCAAAGACGCCAGAATTCGGAAAGACATGCCAGGATCAAGGACCGCAGCACCAGCAATTGTATCTGGCGCGCTCTCAAGAGCGGTTGCTGCAAGATAACCCTGAAGCACAGCAATGAGAACGGCAAGAGTTCTTGTAATTCTATTAATTTTCTGCCGGCCTACTCCACCTTCTTTCTGTAGTTGTTCAAGCGAAGGAACTACTACAGTCATCAATTGAATGATGATACTGGCCGAGATGTACGGCATTATGCCGAGAGCGAAAATCGAAAATTGATTCAGAGCGCCACCCGAAAACATATTTAACATTTTCAGCAGGCCACCGGAGTTTTGGCTAGCAAGTGCCACAAGCGCCTTGGCATTCACACCCGGAGTCGGAATATGCACACCCAACCTAAAAACCATCAAAGCCAAAAGAGTAAAAGCTACCCTTTTCAACAATAAGTTTTCACCGCTCTCATCGGCAAGTGCCATCGCGTCCTTACTCCTCAATCTTCACGCCTGCGGCGCCAAGCTTTTCCCGTGTAGTCCCTGACACGCGAATTGATTTAACAACCTTCAACGATTTTGGTACATCGCCAACGGACAACAATTTCACAATGGCTTTATTACCGCCGATGGTCGTGCCGTCAAGCACACCAGCTTCAATGTAGGGCTCAACGTCGCGCAGATTCAAAGCGAAGACTTCAATCGCGTGAACATTGGTAAATCCGCGTTTGGGCAAACGGCGATACAAAGGAGTCTGACCACCTTCGAATCCAGGCCGAATTCCACCACCAGCGCGAGCTGTTTGGCCCTTACCACCACGTCCACCCGTTTTTCCAAGACCACTTCCTGGTCCACGGCCGAGACGACGTCTGTCTTTGGTAGCGCCATCATTCGGGCGCAAATCTTGCATTCTCACAAACCACCTCTTACTCAGCAGGTTCTACTTTGACCCACTGGATGACCTTGTTGACCTGACCCAGAATGGGGTTGAGATTTGGCAAAACGCGAGACTGGCCGATCTTCTTCAGACCTAATGACACCAGAGTACGCCTTTGAGTCTCAGAACGCCCAGCAACACTTCTCAGCAAAGTAACTTTAATATTTTTAGAATTAAGGCTGTTCATGCCTGACCTCATTTACGCGCGTTGACGTATTCTTCACGTGTTGTCAGCTGACGCAGTCCTGAAAACGTTGCTTTCACAACGTTATGAGGATTGCGGCTTCCTTGAATCTTAGCCATCAGGTTTGGAATCCCAGCAAGCTCAGCGATTGCGCGCACAGCACTACCGGCAACAATTCCTGTACCATCTGGAGCCGGACTCATGAGAAGCTTACTCGCTCCAAACTTCGCCTGAACCATGAACGGGATAGTTTGATTTTCGAGTGGAACACTCACCAAAGACTTTTTCGCTTGAGCGACTGCCTTGCGAACAGCCTCGGGTACTTCGCCAGCTTTACCAAGGCCAAAACCTACGGTGCCTTCGCGATCGCCAACGATAACAAGAGCTGAGAAGCTCATGCGACGTCCGCCCTTGACCGTCTTGGACACGCGGTTAACACTGACCACGCGATCTTCAAAACGATCTTTCTTTTCTTCAGTTCTCACCTGCATGACCTACTCCTTGACCTTCCTTAGAATTTCAATCCAGATTCACGTGCAGAGTCCGCAAGAACCTGGACGCGGCCGTGGTAGCTAAACCCGTTGCGATCAAAGACAACCTCAGTGAGGCCAATCTTCATCGCTCTTTCTGCGATAGTTGCTCCAACTTTCTTGGCCATTTCCTTGCCACGCAAACCGGTGGTTCGGATCGATGCTTCAAAAGAGGTGGCCGAGGCCAAAACCTTTTGGGCATTGTCATCGATCAACTGCACTTGAATGTGCCGAGCACTTCTGAAAATACACAGACGTGGCCTGCTGAGGTCAGCTAATCGACGACGCCAAAAGCGCATCTTTCGAAGCTCACGCACACGACGCCTGTTTACAACACGATACATAAAGTTCTCCTCGAGGCCTGCTCACATACAGGACCACACATTTACGTTCACTTCTTACCGGAAGATTTACCGACCTTGGTTACAATAACTTCACCAACGTATCGTATTCCCTTGCCATGATAAGGCTCCGGTTCACGCACAGCACGAACCTGCGCTGCAACACGCCCAACGAGCTCTTTATCCGGACCAGCAACAAGAACTTTACCAGCTTTGTCGACATCGAAAGCAACACCAGCAGGTGGAACCATACTCACGGGGTGAGAATAGCCAACGGTCAGTGTGAGGTTCTTCCCAGCCATCGCAGCGCGGTATCCAGTTCCCACAAGCTCAAGTTGACGCGAGAAACCGTTTGTTACACCCTCAACCATATTCGCAAGGAGCGTCCTGTAGAGGCCCCAAAAATGGGCTCCATCTTCAACTGCGGGCTGGACAGCAATTTCAGCACCAGTTTGGCTCAGATTGATTCGGCCGAAAGTATCGCGCTTCAGGGCACCCTTCGGTCCATTCACTTCGAGAACAGGGCCGTTCAATTTGACGGTCACTCCGTTCGGAATCTTAATAGGCTGTTTGCCAATTCTTGACATATATCACTCTCACTTCCTGCAGCTTCAGATCACCAAACCTGAGCCAATACTTCGCCGCCAACCTTCTCGACACGTGCAGTAGCGTCAGTCATTACGCCCTTTGGTGTAGAGAGAATTGCGAGACCCAACCCAGCACGCACAGGCTTAAGCTTGGCAACGCTGGAATAAACACGGCACCCTGGCTTCGAAATTCGAGACAACCCGCGAATCGCAGGAGCCCCGGATTCGCTGTACTTGACAGCGATCTTGATCTTTCCTTGGCCATTGTCACGAATTAACCGAAAGCCGCGGATGAATCCTTCAGTTTCGAGAATTTTCGTTACGTCGACTTTCAACTTGCTCGCTGGAACAATTGCGTACCGAAGTCCGGCACGACTCGCATTACGCACTCGAGTCAACATGTCTGCAATAGGATCTGTTGTATTCATCTCAATTCACCTCACCAGCTAGCCTTGATCATGCCTGGAATCTGGCCATTGAGTGCCAGCTTTCTCAAACACAAACGGCAAATACCGAAATCACGGTAGAAAGCTCTAGCACGTCCACATTGGCCGCAACGGTTGTGCGCGCGCGTGGAGAACTTGGGCTTCTTATTCGCTTTATTTATCATTGCTAAGCGTGCCATCGTTCAAACCTCACTTACGGAATGGCATGTCGAGAAGTCCGAGCAGCTCGCGCGCGGCTTCATCGGTCTTCGCAGACGTAACGATTGTGATACTCAGGCCACGGGATTTGTCGACCTTGTCAGCCTCTATTTCAGGGAAGATAATTTGCTCGCGGAGTCCCAACGAGTAGTTACCCCGCCCATCAAAACTGTTGACGGAGATGCCACGGAAGTCGCGTACTCGCGGAAGCGCAACATTCACGAGACGATCATAAAATTCAAACATCCTCTCGCGACGCAATGTTACAGCAGCACCGATAGGCATACCTGCGCGCAACTTGAACGAAGCAATTGATTTCTTCGCACGAGTGATCTGAGGTTTTTGGCCAGTGATCATTTCGAGCTCGGCAGCTGCGTATTCCAGCGCCTTGATATTTTGAGTCGCTTCGCCCTGACAAGTATTGACAACAATCTTTACGAGCTTTGGAAGCTGCATTGGATTTATGTCTTTGTGGCGCTGCTTGAGCTCCGGAAGGACGCTATCACTGAACTTAACTTGGTAGCGAGGCTTCGCTCCCTTTACGTGCTCTCCGCGTGCCACGGTGGCCGCTGCGTCAGCACCTTTCTTGCCGCCAGCCTTCTTAGCTGGCGCGTTCTTATCGGTTGCCATAATTACAAGACCTCCGGAGCGAGACTTACGATTTTGCCGCAGTTACGGGCGCGCAGTTCACGCGCGACTGGTCCGAAAATACGCGTACCAATTGGCTCCCGCTCATTCTTCATGATTTTCACAAGCACAGCTGCATTTTCATCAAAGCGAATGCTCGAGCCATCAGCGCGCGAGATTTCTTTTCTGCATCTGACTAGAATGGCCTTGTGAACTTCACCTTTCTTCACACGGCCTCCCGGCACAGCATCTCTGACCGAAACGACGACTAGGTCACCAACGCGAGCGTAACGGCGGTGAGAACCGCCCATGACGCGGATTACGTTGAGTGATCGCGCTCCGCTATTATCAGCTGCTACCAGGATGGATTCCGGTTGAATCACGATACACCTCTCAAAATTCTCAACGATTAAATTACGGAAACGACTTTCCAGCTCTTTGTCTTCGAAATACGGCGGCAAGGAAGAATCATCACTTCTTTACCAACCAAAACCTTCGCTTCACTAGTATCAACGTGCAGCGAAATTTCGCGTTGAAGACGCTTGCCATAGCGAGGAGCCACGACCACGCGTGGAACTTCAACTTTGGCCGTCTTACCATCCTTGGAGAGTCCGACAACGCGAGCTCTCACAGGGTTCTTCGTCACTTTATCTGTTGTTGTCACGGCCTACTCCTCACTTCTTCTTTTCGATGGCACTTGCTGAACGGCCCAACGCGCGAATCTCACGGCGGAGCTGAACAGGACCTTTGCCAGACTGGATCATGCTGGGATCAAGCGACACGCGAAACTTCACGAGTTCACTCGCCAGCTCTTTTCTGCGAGCAGCAGCATCAGCGGCAGAAACAGTTTCTTTTGATTTCTTCGAGCTCATTAGACCTCCCAAACTTTCGCAGCACGCGAGACAACTCGCGTTTTGAACGGGAGCTTCGCTGCAGCAAGCGCAAAAGCCTCTTGCGCTAGATTTTCAGGAATACCCTGAATTTCAAAAACAACGCGTCCCGCACGAATCGGAGCAACCCAGTGGTCCAAGCCACCTTTACCGGAGCCCATACGGGTTTCAGCCGGCTTTTTAGTTATTGGCTTGTCGGGGAAAACCCGAATCCACACCTTACCACCACGCTTAATGTGACGAGTCAAGGCAATTCGACTTGCCTCGATTTGTCGCGAGCTCAATTTTCCAGGCTCAAGTGCCTGAAGAGCATAGTCGCCGAAGTCAACGGTGTTACAGCGGTCCGCTATACCCTTAATGCGTCCCTTGTGGGACTTACGAAACTTAACCTTCTTTGGAGCCAACATTGCGGATCACTCCTCATTCGAGCGAGGCGTACGGCTTTCCTTGCCTGGAACAGCCTTGCCAAAGATTTCACTTTTAAAAATCCACACCTTAACGCCGATAAGACCGAACGTAGTGAGGGCTTCTGCAGTTGCGTAATCAATGTCCGCACGAAGTGTATGAAGAGGTACGCGACCTTCCATATACCACTCGGTACGAGCCATTTCCGCGCCATTGAGCCGACCTGAAACGCGAACCTTGATTCCCTTCGCACCCGCCTTCATTGCCGACTGCATGACTTTTCGCATCGCTCGGCGGAACGAAATGCGTTTCTCAAGCTGGTGAGCAACATTGAGTGCGCTCCACTGCGCGTTTGTGTCAGCATTCTTCACTTCGAAGATGTCGACCTTCACAGCGCGCTCGGGCTCCTTCAAAAGACTCTTAATTTCGTCCCTTAAAGTTTCAATACCCTTACCTTGCTTACCGATAATTCGTCCTGGCTTTGCGGTGTAGACCTTGACGAGTAGTTGCTTTGCAGCACGCTCAATCTCAATCTTCGACACACCCGCAACATCAACGGAGCCGTACTTTTTCGCAATAAACTTACGAACGTTCAGATCTTCGTTAAGATAGCGCGCAAAATCGCGCTGACTGTACCACCGGGAATCCCATGTCTTGTTGATTCCCAAACGCAATCCAATTGGATTTACCTTTTGTCCCACTGCAAATCCCCTCTCAACTAAGTGCCAAGCGCACTGTTAGGTGCGAAGTCTTCTTTACAACAGGCGATGCACGGCCTTGTGCCCGAGGCATAAAAGTCGTGCGGCGCGGACCTTCGTTCACCACCAAGTCAGCCACTACCGCATTGGATGCAAGCTCTTTTGGGAGCTGCGCCATCGCAGATTTAATTAATTTAATAGTTGCCACCGATCCTGCGCGACGTTCAGCGCTCAGAAGTGCAACAGCAGCAGCCGCAGTTTTGCCCTTCACCAAAGGGCGAAGCAGTCGCGCTTTGCGGGGTGTGCACCGTGCAGCGTAATGCGTAGCTTTCGCGTTCATATCACTCCCCTCACTTCTTCTTCGCTGCCTTCTTGTCGGCACCATGACCGAAGAAAGTCCGAGTTGGCGCAAACTCACCGAGCTTGTGTCCAACCATGTTTTCATTGACGTACACAGGAACGAACTTCTTGCCGTTGTGCACGGCGAATGTCAACCCAACGAAATCTGGAACGATTGTCGAGCGTCGGCTCCAGGTCTTGATGACCTTACCTGCGCCCTTAATCTTCTCAGCCGCCTTCATGAGGTAGCCATCGACAAATGGTCCCTTTTTTAACGAACGTGGCATAAATCAAACCCCTCTTACTTCTTCTTGCGGCGACTGATAATGAATTTGTCACTCGGGCGAGCCGTGCGCCGAGTCTTGTAACCCTTGGCCAACTGACCCCAAGGCGAACACGGATGACGGCCACCCGAAGTGCGGCCTTCGCCACCACCCATGGGGTGATCTACCGGGTTCATCGCAACACCACGAACAGAGGGACGTATTCCCTTCCAACGAGCGCGGCCGGCTTTACCCAGCGAAACGTTCATGTGGTCAGAGTTTGATACGGCACCAATCGTCGCATAGCAGTTCTCAGGAATCATGCGTAATTCGCCTGAAGGCATCCGAACTTGAGCGTAATTTTCAATTCGGCCCACAAGTGTCGCTGAACCACCAGCGCTGCGAACAAGTTTCGCCCCCGCGCCAGGCTTCAATTCTACACTGTGGATAGCAGTACCAGCAGGAATCTTTCGCATAGGCAAGCTGTTTCCTGGCTTGATGTCTGCTTCTTCTGAATTCATGATTTTCGCACCAACAGTCACGCCGTTGGTCGCAAGGTGGTAACGGCGATCGCCGTCCTTGTACTGAACGAGTGAAATAAACGCAGTGCGGTTGGGATCGTACTCAACGCTCGTTACAACACCTTCAATGTTGCGGCGTGTGCGTTTCCAATCGATCACTCGATACTTGCGTTTGTTTCCGCCACCCTTGTGGCGAACAACGATACGACCGTTGTTGTTCCGGCCTGCCTTCTTTGGCAGCGCTTCCAACAAGCCTTTGTAGGGCTCGTTCGTTGTCAAAACTTCGCGGTACTTGATGTAGCTCTGGAACCGCGTGGTGGCCGTGTAAGGCCGCATCTGACGAATTGCCATAAACCTCTCCTAATGGCGCGATAGCGAGGTAATTATCCGCGCCTCCTGTTAATTACTTTCCTTGCTCAGCCGCTTCACCGACCAAACCAGCCACTGGCAGAGTTTGACCTTCCTTCAACCGAACATATGCCTTCTTAAAATTTGGAGCCTTCACCGTCACTGGACCAGCAGACTTGCTGCGAGCCTTGCGCGCGATACGACCACGAACGATTACGGTGTTCACTTCAAGAACATCAACACCAAAAACGCTTTTGACTGCCTTGCTCACGTCAGCCTTAGTAGCCTTCTTCGCAACTTTGAGTGCGAAGACATTTTGTGCAGAAAGCGTAACCGCTTTTTCACTCAGGATAGAACCGAGAATCACGAGATCAGAACGCATCTCTCACCCCTTTACTTTGTGAGACGGCGAGAGAGGATTTCCATCGCCTCTCCAGTCGCGACAAGTTTACGGCTCTCGACGATATCAAGAGCTGTGACTTGTTCTGGTTTCACGAGCACTACGCCGCGGATATTACGAATCGCGCGCAGTGTTGTTTCCGATGGATTGGAAAGACAAACCAATACCTTGCCGTAGTTTTCATCGATTGGCTTAAAAAATTTGTAAGCGTCTTTGGTTTTGCCAGATGGGATTTCAAGAGCGCCCGTGAAAACCTTCCCAGCCTTAACTCGATGAGCCAGAGCAATTTGCAAAGCAACGTTGGCCATCTTGGTCGGGATCGACTCACGATAATCGCGAGCCTTTGGACCATGAGCCACACCACCACCAACGTGGAGAGGAGAGACAAAAGAACCGCGACGCGCGCTACCTGTTTTCTTTTGCTTGAATGGCTTCTTGCCGGTTGAAGTGACCATCGCGCGAGTCTTCACTCCGACGGTACCCTGGCGACGGTTCGCGCGATAAGCTTTGACAACCTGCCAAAGTGTGCCTTCGTTTCTTTCAGCACCTTCCGCCAACCAACTTGGTAATGTGTTTACTTGTGACAACATCTCAGTATTCCTCACTCGCCTAATTAAATGAACACGAGGCCACCGCGAGGTCCAGGTACGCCACCGACAACAGCAAGAATTGACTCCTCGCTGGACCAGTACGCAACTTCAACCTTACGCAGGGTGACTTGTGCATCGCCATGATGACCGGGCAGGCGCTTACCCTTTGGTGTACGACCTGGCTCGGTGCGCATACCAACTGAACCTGGCGCACGATGAAAACGGCTACCATGGCTCGCAGGACCACCAGCAAAACCGTGACGAGTCACGGCATCCTGGAAACCCTTACCCTTTGAGATTCCTGTCAGTTTGAGGAGTTGGCCTGCGTTGAGATTAGGCGAGGTGACCGTTGAGCCAACTGGAAAGTCAGCTGCGTTGTCCACAGTCCATCCGCGAGTGGTCTTCTTTTTCACGCCAGTGTCGTATTCAACAACAACAAGCACGCTCCCATCATGGAGACCTTCGTGACGAACAACCTTTGCTGGTTGGAGGCGAAGGACAGTGACGCCCTGAGCCTCTCCGGCTTCAGTAAATGCACTGGTCATACCGACCTTAATAAATGCATTACGAATCATATGACTTCCCTCGGACTGGATGCGAGCAATTCGCAGCGCCAGTTTGTAAAAGAACACATCGCTTTAGGGCGACGTGTTCGCGTTAGTAGAGATTGATCTCAACGTCAACACCAGCGGCAAGGTCGAGCTTCATTAGAGCATCGACTGTTTGCTGCTTTGGCTCGAGAAGATCGATCAGACGACGGTGCGTTCTGATTTCGAACTGTTCACGGGATTTTTTATCCACGTGAGGCGAGCGCAAAACGGTGTAACGGTTGATGATAGTAGGCATTGGAACTGGACCAGCGACACGCGCACCCGTTCCTTTTGCTTTGTTAATAATCTGGGTAACGCTCTGATCGACGAGCGCTACATCATATCCCTTAAGACGAATCCGAATTTTTTGGCTTTCCATCTAGATATCTCCAAGCATGGGCCTCGAGCCATATCCAACAGCTAAATCATTGTCAAGCAACTCTTGAAGAATAGAAGCCACGTGAACTTCTTGAACAAAAAAAAACCCCGAGCATTCTGCCCGGGGTTTTTCAAAAACCAATGAAGTCCAGAGACTTATCGATAATTGTGTGCATGACCACCCAACCGCGCAACCATTGAGGGCGTAGAAGCCTCAATGATGGCCTCTGCGTCGAGAGTTTGGCCTTCTACAAACATGTCAACATGCTTGTAGAGCGCAACACCTGTACCCGCAGGAATCAGACGACCCATAATGACGTTTTCTTTCAGACCACGCAGAAGGTCGACGCGTCCCGACAGAGATGCCTCTGTAAGAACTTTAGTCGTTTCCTGGAACGAGGCCGCCGAAATAAACGATTCTGTCGAGGATGCGGCGCGCGCAATTCCAAGAAGTAGCGGCTCTGCAACTGCTGGCCGAGCCCCACGAGCAACCGCGAGTTCATTCTGCTCTTCAAAAGTCCACTTCTCGACCTGAGCAGCAGGAAGAAACTCTGTATCTCCAGGATCCTTGATTTTCACGCGACGCAGCATCTGCTTGACAATAATTTCAATGTGCTTGTCATCGATTGGCACGCCTTGAAGCTTATAAACAGCCTGAATTTCGGATACCAAGTAGCCCGCTAACGCTTTCTCGCCCAAAACCCTCAAAATGTCGTGCGGGTTCAACGAGCCATCAACAAGAGGTTCGCCAGCACGAATAAAGTCTCCCTCGGTCACAACAACGTGCCGCCCCTTGGGAATCAAGTATTCTTTGTGATCACCAATCTCAGGCTTCACAACGACGCAGCGCTTGCCTTTCGTATCTTTGCCAAAGCTCACATTGCCATCGATTTCTGAGATGATTGCAAATGTTCGACGCTTTTGGGCCAAGAAAAGCTCAGCAACGCGTGGCAAACCACCGGTAATGTCGCGAGTCTTAGCTTGTTCACGGGGAATCTTCGAGAGAATGTCGCCAGGAAAGACTGTTTCGCCATCGGCAAACATGACTGTTGCACCGCTAGGAAGGAGATACTTCGCATCTCGAGTCTGCGAAATCTTGACCGCGGTCCCAGTCGAGTCTGTGATAAGGAGTGCAGGCTTAACCTTCGCATCACGAGTTTCAAGAATAACGCGACGTGAAATACCCGTCGTTTCCTCTTGACGCTCTTCGAAGGAAATACCTTCCTCCATGTCAGAGTAGCGAACTTTTCCAGCAACTTCTGCAACGATCACAACAGAGTGGGGGTCCCATTCTATCAGCTGATTCCCAACTGCAACGGCTTGTCCGTCTTTGATTAAAACACGTGAGCCATAAGGAATCGAGTGGCGATCACGTTCGTTACCATCGAGGTCATATACGACGACTTCACCGTTTCTACCCATGGCGCGGAACCAGTTCTGATCTTTGCCCTTCTCCTTACCACGAACAAGGTTAGAGTTGAGAAGTTTAGCTGTTCCTTCAACTTTAGCCTCATGAGCCGACTGCTGTGCCTGTGTCGACGCCGCGCCGCCTTGGTGGAATGTACGCATTGTAAGCTGCGTGCCCGGCTCGCCGATTGATTGAGCAGCAATAACGCCTGCGGCTTCACCGACGTTCACAAGGTTACCCGTTGCAAGATCTCGGCCATAGCATTTTGCACAAACACCACGACGGGTGCGGCACGTCAAAACGGAGCGTACCTTAACGCGGTCGATCTTGGCTGCTTCAAGCTTGATGTTAACTTCTTCAGACATCTCTTCATTTGCGCGAACAATGACCTCACCTGTTGTGCGGTTTTTGACGTCTTCGAGAGAAGTACGCCCCAGAATTCGGTTGCCCAATTTCTGAATAACTTCGCCACCATCAATAACCGGCGTCATTTCGATGCCGTCCATTGTTCCACAATCGTATTCCGAAACGATTGTGTCCTGGGCAACGTCGACCAACTGGCGAGTCAAGTAGCCGGATGAAGCTGTCTTGAGAGCTGTATCGGCTAGCCCCTTACGAGCACCGTGCGTGTTAATAAAGTACTGCAACACCGTCAAACCCTCGCGAAGGTTTGCTGTAATTGGAGTCTCAATAATTTCACCCGTCGCTTTGGCCATGAGCCCTCTCATACCAGCAAGCTGTCGCATCTGCGATTTGCTGCCGCGGGCACCCGAATCGGCCATCATGAAAAGCGAGTTGAAGGACGGAATGACTGTGTCCTTGCCCTTCTCGTCTTTCACAACCTGAGTTGAAATTTGCTTGAACATATATTCAGCAATGCTGTCCTGAACTCGAGACCAGATGTCGATGACCTTATTGTGACGCTCACCTTCGGTAATAAGACCCTGATTATATTCCTCGTGAACCGTGCGCACCTCTTCATGTGCAGTGTTTAGGAGGGCAGCCTTTTCTTCGGGAATCACCATGTCCTTGATAGAAATAGAGATACCAGCCTGAGTTGCGTGGCGATAACCCAATTCGCGCAAAGCATCAGCCAACAAGACAGTGTCTTTGGCTCCGCACAAACGGTAGGTTTCATTTACGAGTGAAGACAAACTCTTCTTATCCATTGCTTTGTTATATTTTTCAAAGAATGGAACTCGACGTGGAACAACCTCGCGAAGAATGACACGACCGACAGTTGTTTGCGTGAGAGACGTATCCCTGTCGGATGCCCGCACGTAAACGCGTGAGTGAAGATCGATACGTCCGTGATCATAAGCGACACGAACCTCCGACAGGTCGGAGAACTTCATCCCGCTGCCTTTTGCTCCAACATTTTCACGCGTCAGATAATAGAGGCCAAGGACGATATCTTTGGTGGGCTCAATAATCGGAGTACCATGCTGAGGCGAAAGAATGTTGTTGGTAGACATCATCAAGACCCGCGCTTCAATTTGCGCTTCGAGACTCAATGGCACGTGCACACACATGGTATCGCCGTCGAAGTCCGCGTTAAACGCCTGACAAACGAGTGGATGAAGCTGAAGAGCTTTGCCCTCGATAAGCACGGGCTCAAAGCCCTGAATACCAAGACGGTGAAGTGTTGGCGCCCGGTTGAGCAGCACTGGGTGCTCTTTCGTTACTTCTTCCAAGAGGTCCCAAACTTCTGGACGCTCTTTTTCAACCATCTTCTTCGCGCTCTTAATCGTGGATACAAAGCCACGCTCTTCGAGCTTATTGAAGAGGAAAGGCTTAAACATCTCAAGCGCCATTAACTTTGGCAAACCGCATTGATGCAACTTGAGCTCTGGACCAGACACAATGACGGAACGACCAGAGTAGTCGACCCGCTTTCCGAGGAGGTTCTGACGGAAACGTCCATTTTTTCCCTTAAGCATATCTGACAGGGAGCGCAGAGGACGCTTGTTAGGACCAGTGAAGGTTTTGCCGCGACGACCATTGTCAAAAAGTGCGTCAACTGCTTCCTGGAGCATTCGCCTTTCGTTGCGAACGATAATGTCAGGAGCGTTTAATTCGCCCAACCGCAGAAGACGGTTGTTGCGATTGATGACTCGGCGATAAAGGTCGTTGAGGTCCGAGGTTGCAAAGCGTCCACCGTCCAGCGGCACCAAGGGGCGAAGGTCGGGAGGAAGCACGGGGATTACGTTGAGCATCATCCACTCAACGCTATTGTCGCTTGTCATGAAAGCCCCAACAACCTTCAAACGCTTAATCAATTTCTTAGTTTGCGCCTCAGAGGTTGTGTTCTTAAGAGCCTCACGTAGCTGATTTGCCAATTCAAAAACATCGATACGTTGCAGCATATTCATGACAGCATCAGCGCCAATGCTGACCTGGAACGTATTGTTGCCGTACTGGCGGAGAGCCGACTGGTATTTATCCTCACTCAGCAGCTCATGCTTTTTGAGGTCTGTCTCTTTCGGGTCGAGAACGATATACGATTCACAATAAAGAATCTTTTCAAGATCTTTGAGAGAGAGATCTACCACCGCGCCAATGCGCGAAGGCAGACACTTCAAAAACCAAATATGTGCGACAGGAGACGCCAGGTTGATGTGACCAAGGCGTTCTCGGCGAACTTTACTTTCAATGACTTCAACACCGCACTTTTCACAAACTGTGCCACGGTGTTTTTTTCTCTTATACTTACCGCAAATACATTCGAAGTCGCGCACTGGACCAAATATCTTGCCGCAGAACAAGCCATCTCGTTCAGGCTTGAATGTACGATAGTTGATTGTTTCTGGCTTCTTTACTTCACCAAATGACCAACTGCGGATTCGTTCAGGTGAAGCAAGACCGATTTTCACAGCCGTGAAATCAAGCGGGTCAACGGGCTTTTCAAAGAAGCTGTGCGCAGTTCTAAGATTATCGTTCATATTTTGCTCCTAGAGACGATGGATTCTTCAAACACATGCAGAACAGAGTTAAAATCAGAGATTTTCTCTCTGTTCACGCTGGAGGTCCTCATGGCTGACCTCCTCGCCTTCTTTGATCAGTTTCACGTCTAGTGCGAGCGACTGCATTTCCTTAACCAAGACGTTGAACGACTCAGGCAATCCAGGCATCATCATGTTTTCGCCCTTGACTACAGCCTCATACATCTTAGTTCGACCAACGATATCGTCGGATTTGACTGTCAGGAACTCCTGCAGAGTGTACGCGGCACCGTATGCTTCCATTGCCCACACTTCCATTTCGCCCAAGCGTTGGCCACCAAATTGTGCCTTACCGCCGAGAGGCTGTTGGGTCACAAGACTATATGGCCCAATGGAGCGCGCATGGATCTTCTCATCAACCAAATGGTGAAGCTTGAGAATGTACATCACACCAACTGTGACAGGGCGGTCAAACTTGTCGCCAGTGCGGCCATCGTAAAGCTCAACTTGCCCCGACTCAGGCAACCCAGCGAGTCTGAGATAATCAAACACTTCGCGTTCTTCGGCACCATCGAACACAGGGTTCGAAAGCGTCACGCCTTCTCGGTATTTACGCACAAATTGGCGCAACTCATCGTTGCTGCAGCTCTTGATGAAGCCACGAACCCCTTCATCGTCCCAAACTTTGAGCAAGTAAGTTTCAAGTTCAGCACGCGGAGCAGCCTTATCCATCATGTCATTGATTTTTTCACCAATGCCACGAGCGGCCCACCCGAAGTGGGTTTCCATGACCTGGCCAATGTTCATACGTGAAGGGACACCAAGTGGGCTCAACACAATATCCACCGGCAGTCCATTTTCCATGAACGGCAAATCTTCTTGAGGAACGATTTTGGAGATGACTCCCTTGTTTCCATGACGACCAGCAAGCTTATCGCCGACCTGAAGGCGACGCTTAATTGCGACATAGACTTTGACCATTTTGATCACGCCAGGTGGCAACTCGTCGCCACGCTTCACGCGAGCAATTTGCTCTTCCGTCATGACATGAACAAGATTGAGCTTTTCATCCATTGATTTCTTGAGCTTTGCAAGAACCGAGCTTTTCTCTGGACTCACAACTTCAATGCGACGGATTTGCTCAATCGACATGCCGCGGAAAACTTGTTCAGTAATCTTTTGGCCGGCGGTGATCTTCGTCGCTACACCATCATGAGTTGTTTCGATTGCCGCAGACGCTGTTTCTCCAGCAAGAATAGTCTGAAGCTTCTCAAGTGCAGACTGACGAATAATCTCAATACGGTCGCGCTCGTCTTTGCGCAGTTTAGAAATTTCTTGTTCTTGAACCGCCTGCATACGACTATCAGGCTCAGCGCCTTCTCGAGAGAAGACCTTCGCTCCAATCACTGTTCCTACAACTCCTGGCGGAACTCTGAGCGAGGTATCGCGCACATCGGCAGCTTTTTCGCCAAAAATTGCACGCAATAGCTTCTCTTCAGGAGTGAGCTGAGTTTCAGCCTTCGGAGTGAGTTTACCTACAAGAATGTCACCAGGTTTTACTTCCGCTCCAATCGTTACGATTCCGGCATCATCAAGATTCCTGAGTGCTTCTTCGCCCACATTTGGAATGTCGGATGTGATTTCCTCACGACCCAATTTGGTATCTCGACTGATGCATTCAAACTCTTGGATGTGAATCGAGGTGTAGAGATCGTCTTTTACGACTCGCTCAGAAACAACGATAGCATCTTCAAAGTTGTAACCTTGCCATGGCATAAATGCGACAACAACGTTCTGGCCGAGCGCAAGCTCTCCATTTTCAGTTGAAAATCCGTCTGCAATGATATCACCCGTCGCAACCAGCTCTCCAACTTTAACAATTGGCCTCTGGTTGATGCAGGTATCAACGTTCGAACGCTGATATTTTACGAGGTTATAAATATCAACTTCCGAAGCAACTTCAGTGGCATCAGCGCCAACGTCATTTGCTTTCACGACAATACGCTCAGCATCAACACGAATGACTGTTCCTGAACGTTTCGTAACAACCGTCACGCCGGAGTCGGAAGCAACCTTTCGCTCCATTCCCGTTCCCACAAGCGGCGCGCGCGTGCGAAGAAGCGGCAAGCCCTGGCGCTGCATGTTGGCGCCCATGAGCGCACGGTGCGCATCGTCATTTTGGAGAAACGGAATCAATGAAGCAGCCACGGAAACGGGCTGGTTCGTGGCGACGTCCAGAAGGTCGATGTCTTCTGCCGACGACATGGTAGTTTCACCTGCGCGACGAGAAGTCAAAAGCTGGCTCTGTGTGATCTGTTTATTTTCGTCCAGGGACACATTCGCTTGAGCGATCGTGTGATCGCGCCATTCATCAGTTGATGAGTAGTAACGAACACTGTCAGTCAGTTTGCGATCTAAAACCTCCCGATAGGGAGTTTCAATAAAACCGTATTGATTCACTCGAGCAAATGACGCCAATGAAACGATGAGGCCAATGTTTGGACCTTCAGGCGTTTCAATAGGACAAATACGTCCGTAGTGAGTAGGGTGAACGTCACGAACTTCGAAGCCCGCGCGCTCACGAGACAACCCGCCTGGTCCAAGGGCCGACAAACGGCGCTTGTGATAAACTTCGGCGAGTGGATTCGTTTGGTCCATGAACTGGCTCAGCTGTGATGAACCAAAGAATTCTTTAACAACAGCTGTCACTGGCTTCGCATTAACGAGGTCGTGTGGCATCAGACTGTCAAGATCCTGAAGCTGCAAGCGTTCACGAATAGCTCGTTCAATTCGAGTCAAGCCGATGCGGTATTGGTTTTCAAGCAACTCACCAACAGCACGAACACGACGGTTACCAAGGTGGTCGATGTCGTCGACGACTTCAGTTCCCGCTCGCACTGCGAGAAGCATCTTAACCGCTCCCAAGATATCATCACGGGTGAGCGTTCGGTGGTCTATATCTATTTTTTCGCCCAAACCTAATTTTTCATTCAGCTTCATACGACCAACTTTAGAGAGATCGTAGCGCTCTTTTACAAAAAAGAGATTATCGAAAAGCTGACTCGCGTTGTCGAGGGTTGGTGGATCACCAGGACGCATGCGCTTATAAATCTCTATCAGGGCTTCTTCCTGATTTGCCGTTTTATCAACATTCAAGGTATCTCGGAATGAAGAGTCAACGTTTACGTCATCAATAAATAGAACTTCAAATTGAGAGATACCTTTGAGCTTAATTTGCTCAAGTACTGGTTTCTGCAACTCTGTATTGACGGGAAACAGTACCTCGCCAGTGTCTTCATCGATAACGTCGCGGGCAATGATTTTTCTACCAACTTCGTCATCAGTCATAGGAAGGGATTCGACGTTTGCGGCCTGCAACTGCCGAACGACCTTAGCGCTAATTTTACGATTTCGCTTGACCAGCACTTCTCCAGTTTTTGGATCAACGATATCTGATGGCGCTCGCTTTGATCCCAAGAATTTCCAATCAACCTTACGGGCGAATTTGGCTTCTTTAAGGAGAATCGTTTCACGCTCGTAGAAATGATTGAGCAGCTCTTCAGTTGAAAACCCAAGGGCCTTCAAGAGAATAGTTGCGGGCATTTTACGCCGTCGGTCAATCCGACAATAAAGAATGTCTTTTGTGTCGAATTCGAAGTCGAGCCACGATCCCCGGTAGGGAATAATTCGAGCGTTGTAGAGGAGCTTTCCAGACGAAAGGGTTTTACCTTTATCGTGGTCAAAGAACACACCAGGTGACCTATGGAGTTGCGATACAACCACCCGCTCAGTTCCGTTAATGATAAAAGTACCATTTTCGGTCATGAGTGGAATTTCACCAAAATACACTTCTTGCTCTTTGAATCCACGAATCGATTTCACGCCGGTTTCGTGATCAACGTCCCAGATCAACAACCGAATAAGCACCTTAATGGGTGCCGCATAGGTCATACCTTTTGAGCGACACTCCTCGACCGTGTACTTCGACTCGTCGAGTGAGTAACTGACAAATTCAACAGAAGCCGTCTTGTCGAAATCCATAACAGGAAACACGCTCTTGAAGACACCCTGAAGACCCATTTCGCTTCGGGTGTCTGCGGTTTCTACTCCCTGCAGAAATTCGGCGTACGACTTCTTTTGAATGTCAATTAGATTGGGCATGCCGATAATCGGATGAACCTTCGCAAAGCTTCTCCGATGGCGAACAAAACTAGATGCCAAATTAGACATAAAGAGGACCTCGTTACGTTACTGTTCCAAAACACAACCTCAGACTCACCCCAAGGGTGAACCGTTTTTGCGCATGTAGGCCGAAACTTATCTTGCTAGCAGCAAAAGTCAAGCCAACCGAAAGATTCCGGTTGGCTTGAGCTCTCTTGGCCACCCCAACGGTGGCCTCCCTGGAGGCAGGGATTACTTAATGTCAACAGTTGCACCAGCAGCTGTGAGCTTCTTCTTGATTTCTTCAGCTTCAGCCTTGGTAACACCAGCTTTGACGCTCTTTGGAGCGCCTTCAACGAGGTCCTTAGCTTCCTTAAGTCCGAGTCCTGTGAGGGCACGAACTTCCTTGATTACGTCAAGCTTCTTTTCGCCGCCAGCCTTCAGGATGACTTCGAATTCAGTTTGAGCTTCAGCAGCAGGTGCAGCAGCGCCGGCTGCAGCAACTGCAACGGGGGCAGCAGCAGATACACCGAAAATTTCTTCGAGCTCTTTCACCAGTTCAGCTGCTTGAATGAGGGTCAGGCCCTTAATGTACTCAACGAATTGCTCTTTAGTGATAGTCGACATATTTATATCTCCAAAAAATGAATTAAAATTATGCAATGCTAAGTTCAGTTAAACGATTTAAGCTGTCTTGGTTTCCTTGATCTGATTCAACACGCTGACCAATGCGCGCGGAACGCCCTGGACAACGCCCAGAATTCCGCGGTGAGGTGCAACGAGCGAACCAAGAATCTTGGCAATGAGCACTTCCCGCGAAGGAAGAGACGCAAGTACCTCAATTTGCTTAGTGCTTATCTTCTCAGATTCCATGTAACCAGCAACAGGCTTGAGCTTCTCATTCTTTTTAGAAGCATCATTAAATGCCTTTGCGGCAGCCGCAACATCGCCGAAAACGAAAACGATACCAGTCTGGTTCTTGAGGTCGGAAGCAATCACTGCCTCCTTACGACCTTCAACAGCCTTCTTAGCAATCGTGTTCTTCACGACGCGGAACTCAGCGTTGACAGCTTTCAGAGCGCGACGCAATTCGGTCAACTCTTCCACTGTCATGCCTTGGTATTGCGCCAAAAACAGCGCGGACGACTTGTCTAGGTATTTAACCATGTCGTCGCGCCAGGCGACTTTGGCATTCCTATCCAATCGAACCTCCCTTCAGGATGGATGGCCTTCTCGGCCATCGGGTGACAAAAAAGGGGGTCTTAGTCTATGCGGGATTTACCTCGAATTATCGAGAACCAGCAGTCTTCGACCCACAACAAAACACTCAATTATTTCATTTCAGCTGTATCGAGACGAACACTCGGGCTCATAGTGGCGCTCACGTAAGCGGACTTAACGTAAGTACCCTTGGCTGCAGCTGGCTTTGCCCTGATGATTGCATCAACGAAGGTTTTAAGATTCTCTTCAATTGCACTCGCAGCAAACGAAGTTTTACCTACGGGAGCCTGGATAATGCCTGCCTTGTTGACCTTAAATTCAACTCGGCCAGCTTTAGCATCCTTAACAGCATTGCGGAGATCCATGGTCACGGTGCCAACCTTTGGGTTGGGCATCAAGCCACGGGGTGCAAGAATCTTACCGAGACGGCCAACAACACCCATCATATCCGGGGTTGCAACCGCAGCTTCGAAATCAAGCCATCCACCGAGGATTTTCTGCGCTATGTCATCACCGCCAACAAAATCAGCACCAGCTTCTTCTGCTTCTTTTATCTTCTCGCCCTTGGCAAAAACCAACACGCGGACTTTTTTTCCGAGACCGTGAGGAAGGACAACGGCTCCTCGAACATTTTGATCCGCATGACGAGGATCAACTCCAAGGTTCATGGCAACTTCGACAGTACCATCGAACTTCGTGTAGCTGACTTCCTTAAGAAGAGCAGCTGCTTCTGCGATAGCGTAACGCTTGTCGGCGTTCACTTTCTTACGAGCATCAGACAGTTTTTTTCCGATCTTTCTCATTTAAAACTCCTGAGGTTCAAGCGGCTCGTCGAGCCTCCCTCCTGAATAAATTTCCGAATTACGCCTTAACTTCAAGGCCCATGGAGCGCGCAGAACCCTTAATGAGTTGCTTTGCAGTTTCCACGTCGTAGCAGTTGAGGTCAGGAAGCTTGATTTTAGCAATTTCCTCGACCTGCGCCTCGGTCACGGAACCACACAGAGCCTTGCCAGGTGTTTTGCTGCCAGACTGAATTTTAGCAGCCTGCTTGAGCAACACCGTCGCCGGTGGCGTCTTGGTGATGAATGTGAACGACTTATCTGAAAAGACAGTGATGATCGTAGGGAGAATTGTACCTGCCTGCTTTTGAGTGCGGGCATTGAATTCTTTTACGAACATCGCGATGTTAACACCGCGCTGACCCAGGGCTGGACCGATTGGTGGAGCCGCTGTGGCCTGCCCAGCGGTGATCTGGAGCTTAATGAGACCAACAATTTTCTTTGCCATTGGCAACCTTCCTCGTTACAACTTGTCCAGAGTTACAGCGCGAAATCGGCTGTTTCCAGACATGAGTCGTCTCGCTTAATACAAAGCCGAAGGCTGCGCAAGCAAGAATCTCAGAACTGATAGCTAGCTTGAATTTCGAGCTTTCCTCGAACCATTGGAGCGGATGGAATCACAGGACTCTCTCCTCCATCGGATGGAACCTTCGGCTCCACCCGGGGACGACTCGAACCCATCTCGAGACCTAATCCTCCCAACAAACCATAACGCCCGGATTTTTCAGTGGGGGCTGCATAAGCAGCAAGAAGCATCAGCTGGAGGGCATAACGCTTCTCAATCCAACTATAGCGCGTTTCTTCAACATCTCTGAGCACAAGATCAGACTGCTCGTACGTGGGAGTGATTCTTAAGTATCCGCGAATTGGAGCTTCAAGCTCGAGGTCCGATGCCTTCCAATTCACAATCTCCAGATCTGCTGGTAACTGCAGGCACAAAGAAGGATGGGTTCTCGCAAAAGCTGCAAATTCCCTAATCACTGACCGCACCCGCTTTGGATCGTTTCGATCAAAGGGCCGGTCTGCACCACCCTCAGGGGACAGCGTTGAAGAATGAATCTCAAAAACCATTCCCTGAGTATACGCGGGATAAACAGACTCCGCGTAGGCTGTGCGAAGAGTCAGCCCCGAGCGAGAAAGCTTTGCGTCATCCGAGTTCTTGTAGCTGTAGTTTCTGTAACCAATTGCCGCATTGAATGACGATTGACGTTCGCCTCGCCTAAGAAATTGGTAGGCTACATTCACGTCGAGATAAGTCCAGGCACCTGAACCCAAGAAATGCTGCCCCAATGTTGTTACTCCGGCTGTTTGAAGCAGATCGCCGCCAACAGCAAACCCACGAGATAAACCCAACAAACAACTCGCCGAACTACTGCACAAGACTTCAGCTTCCTGGGGCAGAACTGCCGGATGAAGCCGCATCTCGATTGGTGACGAAGGGGACACCGAATGAAGCGGGCTTGTTGTGTTTGGGTTCTGCGGCAGGGGTTGAGCTTTTGCTTGTTGAATGAAAGAACCGCATAAAGTGGATAAAATCAGACTTCGACGCATTGTGAAATTCACTCCAAAGAAGACGTTTCCGCCGACTTGTTTGCTGCGCGCGGTTGTATTCGCCATAGCAAGTTCGTTTTGGCCGAAAATTGAATTGCCAACCATACTGTGGGTGATGCCCAGATTTTGCAACCTTGTGCCGGAATTGTGTATGAACGTCTCTGGAAGTTCCTGGTTCAATCAGTAACAGCAGTCACCTCGATACAAATTTGATAAAGAGGGAGCTGATTTCATCAGGCGATGACTCGGGAGAGAACAGATATGAAGACATTACCCCCTTCAGATTTTTTACTGCGGTGCGGGGAGTCCAGCCAAAGCGCCTACGACCAGTTTAAAAATCTTCTCGAAGATACGACGACACCCGAAGGCCGCGGGCAAGTCAGGAGATTTCTCACCCAATTGAGAAAACGATGCGACGAAACGAATCTCGACGTTGATGACTTTATGACAAAGTATCATTTTGCCTTCAGCACGCTTGCGCTGGGCAATGAATCGGGCACTGAAAATTCTCTTTGCTTGCTTCAACTGCCAAGTATCTTTACCCCGGAAGATTGGTCGTTCACATTTTTCGAGGGACTGGCAAGATATCCGGCAAGCGAATTTCAGGGACGAACCGTAACCGAGCTAGGTTGCGGCAATGGATGGATTTCCATTGCCATGGCAGCAAAAACATACCCACAAAAAATAATCGGACTCGACATTAACCCTCGAGCAATCACATGCGCAAGAATCAATCTTATATTGAATGCTTTGGACGAAGCGGGCACACCTAAAATTGACCACGAAGGCAAGACACTTCTGGATCGTGTCGAATTCCACACCTCTGATCTGCTTGCACACTCGATTCAAAATAACATTTTAATAGACCGCATTATTGGCTGCATCCCACAAGTCCTCAGTCCAGAACCACTGGTTGCAGCTCAATTTGTTTCAGAGGATTCTGACGATACTTTCCTTTACTCGCTCAGCAATTACTGCGAAAAACAGGGTCATATTGAAGACCAATTTGGCCTTGGGTTAATTGCGCGCGCTCTGGAAGAAGCAATTACGATCGCGAGGCCTTCCGCAAAAGTTATCCTCAACCTTGGTGGACGCCCGGGAACGGCAGTGCTTGAACGTCTTTTCCTGAGAAGAGGATTTTCCCTAAAAAAGATTTGGAGCACCAAGGTCTGGCAGGCGGCAGACACAGACATTCTTCCACTCGTCGAAATCGAGCGAATCACTCCGCATAGATTTGAGTTCTATACGAGCTTAACCAGCGACGAACCTATCAGCGCACGAACAGCTCTTGCTTACATGAAAAAAGGCGGCAAGATTGCTCATAGTTTGAGTGTCTATGAAGCTCAAATTAAACATCCAGCACCCATCAAATCCCTTTTCAAACTCATCGGCCAAGACGAGTTCGAAGATTCGAGAAACGGGCTAGACCTCGCATTCGACAATGATGAGCTTGCTGAGGAAAAAATAAACTTTATCGGCAACCTCGCTGAATGGTTGCAACAGAAACCCAATCTTCCATATTCGGATGCGGAGGGAGAACCGCAACTCCGCCGTCAAATTGCTCAGTTCTTGAGAAGCTATTGGAAGATTCCTCTCACTGCCAAAAGCGTCTTTGTAGCCCCAAATAGAAAGTCTGTTTTGAAAAACCAAATTCAAATGACACTTCCGAATTTGATTTTGGTTGAAAAAGAACTGAGCTCGCAACTACCAGCGCAATGGTTCAGCAGCCCCATTAACTCTGAAATTGACGCCACACAAATCATTGAAGCTCCAAAGCGGGTTGATGAAATATGCAAATTAATTGAATCACTCCGTCCAAAATTGGTTATTAGCGCCCTTCAAGACTTTGAAAACAGAACAAGTGACGCCTTTGTGCGATTGAGTGAAATTTGTGCTCGAAACAATGCGCAGCTGATCCTTGACCTATCTCAGCAGTTTGAACTTTCAAGCCAACCAGCAGCGCATGGTGTTTTGTCATATTTGTCGGAAAATCCGCTACCCTCACATGTTACGTTGCTCTTCGGACTAGTTAGAAATAGAGTTTATAACGATCTCGAATTGTGTTTCCTTGTTTCGGAGAATGTTGATCTTTTAGCGAAATTAAGTGCGGCAGCGGAACTGACCTACAGCCGAGCGCCGCTTTTGTCACAGCGTTACTACGGGCGTATTTTTGCTGACCTCTTGAACTTTCAACTCACTGATCTTCGCAAATCGAAAGTCGACAATCTTCGCCTTCCGAAGAGTGAGTCTGAGCAGAACCATATTCAACTTGCGGAAAATATTCGCCGAGCATTCGATCATCCAGCAATCAGAGCCCAAAGTCTTGAGCTGACGAAAACGACGATACGCTTGGACTATGGGGAAAATTGCCTCAGCAGCCCCCCACAATTGTACAGCGCAATTATGGAGAGTTTTTTGCGACAAAACATCTCATCTCATGACTTGAATTGCGAAAAGCCAATCCTCGATCTTATAAATGAAAGGTTCGGCGTCGGACATTATTCAGAAAAAAACGTCATTCTCGGCAACGGCGTCGCTCCATTGTTCACTGCCGCCTTGGAAACAATGGCAGACAGAGGTGAAAAAATTCTGCTACCGACGGGTTCCTACGGCTACTTCAAAGCTGCTTGCGATTACGTGAATATAAATCATTCTATTCTCGATACACATGAGAAAAATAGATTCAAAATCAGCGCTGCAGAACTCGATAGATCTCTTTCCAAATCTCGTGCCAACTGGCTTTACTTAAACGCGCCTATCGTGAATCCCACAGGTGCGATTTACACAAATGGTGAAATGATAGATTTGCTCGATATTCTTGAACAGCATGAGTGTGGACTCGTTCTCGATACTATTTTCTCAGGACTGGAATTCAATAAACGACTCACGCAGATCAATTTAAGCCGATTCAGGAAGCATGGCCAATCAAACCCGACAAAGATTAAAATGCTACTCATGGGTGGTCTCTCGAAGGAACTTGCAGCCGGCGGTCTGAGATTCGGCTGGGCAGTGAGTGACGATGATGAGCTTTTGCAGGGAATCAGAGTCCGAACGTTGGGAGTCCCGCATTCAACCGTTCGACATGCTGCTAGAAAAATTTATCTTGCGCTGAACGACCGCGGCAATCCGATTCATCATCACTTGGACCGACAAAGGGAAGTGCTTCGAATGCGGGCGGAAAATCTCGCCCTGACACTGACCTCTTTAGGTTGGGACGTTTTAGAAAGCGAGGGTGGCCTCTTTGTTTGCGCATCTCCCTCAAAATACCTTAACTTTCCTGAAAAAACGCCGAATACGTCACCGGCGGAAGGGATCCGTGAGGCCGCAGATCGGCTTGGGATGGAGATATTTTCGAAATCAGGACTACTCCTTAACGGAGCCACCTGGACAGGACTTCCCTCCCATTTAAGGTTTGTGATTAGTGTTGACGATGACAGTTTCGATTCGGGCATTGCCAGGCTTAAAGAGTTCGATTCGAACTGGCAAATCAATCATCATTGACCTATAGCTTCGGCGAAGAATTGCTTGGGAGAGGTCTTGGGGCATGCGGATCGCGATTTCAGGGCACAGCGGATGTGGTAATACGACTGCTACCACCAATGTAGGGCAGGCGTTAGGTCTCAAAATTGTAAACTACACTTTCCGCGACCTAGCCATAGAACTCGACATGAGCTTCGATGATCTGCACAAAGAGGCGCCATCGAATTTTATTTTCGACTATCTCACAGACTTGAAGTGCATACGCGCAACTCTCACCGAAAACATTGTTCTCGGAACTCGGCTTGCCGCCTGGCTGATGGATGCTGATCTTCGAATTTGGCTGCATGCACCTCTTGAAGCGCGAGCGCGGCGAATCAACAAAAGAGAATCTGAAAAGGCTGCTACGTACGAGGCAGTGCTTTATAAAACTCTGAAACGAGACGAACAAAACAGAAATCGGTATTTGCAGCTCTACGGCTTGGACATTCATGATCACTCCGATTTCGACATCACAATTAATACTGACAAATTGGCTGCCGAACAGGTTTCAAGTTTGATTGTAGCTGCTGCACAGTGGGCTAGCAAAAATCAATTGGAACGAAAAAATTTACACATCAGGCGCATACGCGAAATAATAGCTGACAAGCTGATTCTCCCAGAGCAGGCATTCATCGACCCAAGCTTTCCGATTGATGTAAAAGAGATTTTTACTCGCTTAAAAAAGGCCTAGAGCCTTTCCGTCCAGCGCAATCCCCAGTTTGTTTGAGAGAAATCTAGGGGATTTGTTTCTTCAACATTTTTCAGTTCGTCTTGCTCGACAACGAAGCCGTAGGACTGTCTCGTTTTCGTTTGCCAAACTAAAGAAAACTGGTGCTTATGTTGTGTTTTTTGAATCGAGCTTCGCGCTCCGAAGCTTGAAAAGCCAACATCGAATGAGACCTGTAACTCAGACCCCGAGACTTTTTTTCGGGGTTCGAATGAAACTCGCGACAAGGCTCGACTCGGGCTTGTCGCGGCCGCATTGTATTTTACTGCTGTTTGGCCAAGGGCAAGAATCGCAATTTGTGTATCGACAGCAAAAGATAATGACCGCTCGAACAAAGAAGCCTCGTGTAAGAAAGAAAGCCCACCTCCTATTGGAAAACCGTGTATTGCCATGGTTCCGCGAGGATAGTGAAAACGCTCATAAACCGATTCGGCTCCAAGCAGCCAACGCACAACAGAGCCATCAAAGATCGGGACATGCCCTTCGACTTGGGCGTGTGCCGATAAGTCCAACCAAGAAACAGCTTGTACCTCGTATTGCCGGGCTGCCGCTGGGAAATTATTTTTGAGCCTTAAATCGAGAGACAAAGCGTCGAACAAAGAGCCGGAATTTAATACCCTTGTTGCGCCAAGAGCAAATGCCGTGAAGCGCGTGGAGGTTTTATAGGCAGCCATCCCAGGCGGGCCATAGGGCAGCTTTGCCTGGCCAGCCCCAATATGGACTGAAACTTCGGGCAGCCACCGTTCTGTCGAAGAAATATTATCGAGCTGCTCGGTTTCTGGTGGAGCCAAAGAATCAAGATCATCGGGTGCAAAAATATCTGCTAATGCGGAGCAATGAACGAAAAACAGAAGCCACCAGCCGACAAAACCGAAGGAACTCATCCTCATGCTCCCTGACTCCGTAAAACTTCAGAAACTGCAACAAGGCTGCATTGTGCAAAGATATTTGCTCGCTTTTGGATAAGTTCTCGCGAAAGATGCTGGCCGAATTTCTTTTCCACTGAATAAACCAAAGTGCCCGCTTGAGGTTTCCAATCAGATTTTCCCCAGCCTTGCAGAGCTAGCACGTCCAACAGTTTATCTGCGCAATGATCCAAACCTGAGAGTTCGCCAATTGCGAGCGAAAAACAAACTGTTCCAACGGGTTTCTCAACGCTTCCGCCTTCAGGCCCCGCAACTCCCGACACTGAAAGAGCTATTGAAGAAGAAAACGCCGCTTTTGCCCCGAGGGCCATTTCAATCGCAGTCTCAATACTGACGGCCCCAAATCGATCCAAAGTAGAGGCTGAAACGTTTAAAAGCTTCTTTTTCGAATCATTTGAGTAGGCGACGGTGCCTCCATTGAAAACGGAGGAAATACCAGCCTGAGCGGTCAAGTCCGACGCAATTCGCCCACCCGTACACGACTCTGCCAACGCAACTGATGCGCCAATTTTGGAAAGTCCTTCCCGCAATCTTTCAACGAGTGTCTGACTTCCTTTGTACAAAAGGCGCATGCCCATCAACGCTTCGATATGATCAATCTCAGAACGTAGCTCGTCGTCAGATGAAACAAATTCTTTTGTTTGGGTTGTTTGTGGAATTTTAAATCCATACGAGATGAAGCCTGCATGAGCCTGATAAGAAATCACGATGTTCGATTTCTTCAACAAGAGTTCCTTTTCGACAACCGAGAACTGAGTCTGAAGAGCAGACTCTCCAATTCCCCAAATATGCCAGGGACCCCATTCAGCATACTTTCTGCCAACACCGGCTAGCTTTTCCCTCACTTGATTGAGGAACATCTCCTCGCATTCCCAAGTAACTCCTGGAAGTGCAAAAATGGTGCATGACGATTGCGGAGTTTGGTGCTGAACAAAAAATCCAGCTGCAGTTCCATAACTATTCTCGAGAACACCCGCACCGCTCGGAAGAAGCGCCTGCTTTCGATTGCTCTCTGGAATTTCACTGCGACCAAGAAGCTTGAATGCGCGCTGACAGATATCCCAAGCAACTTCAGAAAAATCGAGTGAAAGATTGAATGCCTCTGCAACAACTTCACTTGTCAAATCGTCTTTGGTAGGGCCCAAACCGCCAGTCATGAAAATAAAATCGTGCTTCTCACTGAGTGATCTTAGATGATTCACCAAGCTAGTTCGATCATCACCAATCATTCGGAGTTCATCGACTTGAATACCAAGTTTCGTGAGTTCCTTAATGATGAACCGTCCATTTGTGTCGCTGGTTTTACCAACCAACAATTCATTTCCCGTAATCAGTAAAGCTGCCTTTTTAACGACCCTTTCTTGCGAGCCTTTTTCAGAACCAGATTCTCCCTCAAGAGTCAGCAAAACCTCTCGGAACTCCCCTGACAAATCCGTTCCGTTGAGCATGAGGCGCGGTTCGAAATGGCATCCACTCCTTTTGATCATCGCGCTCACACCGCAATATTTTCCAAATGACAGGGCTGCAGCTCGCAAAACGCGATCGGTTTCAAGCCCTTCACCAAAAAATTTGTAGGTCAGCGTGCATGATTGAAAGACTCTGGGGTGATCGTCTGTTTGGGTCAGTTCGGTTTCTATGGCGAGCTCTTCAAGAGGCTGCCGCATCTTTTTCAAAATGGAAACAACGTCGACACCCGTGCAACCGGCAATTCCAATAGCAACCAAATCCTTTGGAGAGTGATAGCGCTTGGGAACACCAACCACAGACGACGCTCCCGTCCGTGTGCGCAGGACTTCATCTGAGACCCCTTCGAATTCAAGCTCGTGAGGCGGCTCATTTTTAAGCCATCGGACCGACATCTTGAGCACGAGGGCCTCCCTGTGTGATTCGTTGAGTGCCAATTCGACACGGTCCGATCACTCGCGAGAAGAACGCAAAAAGTCGATCAGGACCGACGAATAGTTTGTCTCAAATATGCCGAGAGTTCCAGAAGGACTGTCTCAAAAGGTGTTTCACCGGAAACAATTCGGTCGGAGATCTCCTTACTCGGCTCAACGAACTGCTCATGCATGGGACGAACTGTCTCTTTGAACTGCTGCGAAACTGATTCGGGAGTTCGGCCTCGCTCCTTTACGTCGCGGCGAAGGCGTCGATGGAATCGAATTTCTTCGGCCGCATCGATGAAAATCTTATGATGAATGCGACCTTCCAAGGCTGTATCCGAAAAAATCAGAATCCCTTCGAGAACAACAATCGGCCTCGGCGAAACAATTCTTTGAATACGAGTTCTTGTGTAAGTTTTGAAGTCGTATTGGGGAACTGCAATCTGGTGCCCAGCGGAAAGAAGGTCGAGATGAGTGCAAAGTAATGGAAATTCAAAAGCATCTGGGTGATCGAAGTTACAGCGGGCTCTTTCTTCTAAAGGCAAATTCGCAAGGTCACGGTAGTAGTCATCTTGCCGCAAGAATGCGACCTGATTCCGCCCAACAAGGTCAACCAACTTGTCGCAAAAAGTCGTTTTGCCACTTCCTGATCCACCTGAAACACCCAGAATCAGGGGAGGAGCGAAGGGTTTTTCACGGTAGCCGGTCGCTTCAAGTACCTTCCGTGAAAGAGAGTGCAGCCGCAAAGCTGACCATCCGAGAGTCATGATCATTCCTCATGTGGGTTGGCGGGCTTGTATCCAGCTGCTTTCGATTTGGCAAGTTGCAAAATAAGGTCAGAGCACTAGACTGCGGTCCAACAAGAAAAAACCAAGTGTCCCGGCGCTCGGGCAGCCCGACGAGGGAAGCAGGAGCGGAGGGTCGACCGGAGCAGACCAATGATTAAATACCTAAAAACGTCCATGACTTCGGAGCCCTCGGGAGGAGATCCCGGACCAGGCATCACAATTGCCGGGGTTCGCTTTTCTAAGGTCCCACGAGTTCTCATCGCTAAGCCAGGACTCGATGGTCACGACCGCGGTGCTAAATACATTGCAAAGGCTCTGCGCGATGCTGGGATGGAGGTGATCTACACGGGGATTCGACAGTCTCCTGATGACATTGCCATCACCGCAGTTCAGGAAGACGTGGACGTTGTTGGTCTTTCACTTCTTTCAGGGGCACATACTGCTCTTTTTCCGCGTGTCATCGCATCTCTGAAGAAGCAAGGAGGAGGCGATATCCCGGTCATCGGCGGCGGTATTATCCCGGAAGAAGACGTCCCCGATCTTTTAAAGGCCGGCGTCGGTGCCATTTTTACACCGGGCACCCGCATTGAAGACGTCATTGCAGAAATTAAGCGACTTCTGGAGAAACAGCCGTGACTCTGACGACAGCAAAAGCACTTGAAAGACTTCACCATGAGCGCAGCAAAGCACTTGAAGGCGGCGGCGCGGCGAGAATTGAAGCGCAACACAAAAAAGGAAAAATGACTGCGCGCGAACGAATTGCAGAATTTGTAGACGCCGGGAGTTTCGTAGAATTCGATTCATTTGTCGTGCACAATTGTTCAGATTTTTCCATAGAAAAACAGAAAATCCTCGGCGACGGCGTAGTCACTGGATGCGGACGAGTGAACGGAAGAGATGTTTACATTTTTGCTCAGGATTTCACTATTTTCGGCGGCAGCCTCTCAGAAATGCATGCAAAAAAAATCTGTAAAGTAATGGATCTGGCCGTGCAAAATGGCGCCCCTGTGGTTGGACTCAACGATAGCGGCGGAGCTCGAATCCAAGAAGGTGTCGCGAGCCTGGGGGGATACGCCGAAATTTTTTATCGGAACACCCAAGCGAGCGGCGTAGTTCCTCAAATTAGCGCTATTCTTGGACCCTGTGCTGGTGGCGCAGTTTATTCGCCTGCGATTACAGATTTTATTGTGATGACCCAGCATTCATCCCATATGTTCATCACTGGTCCCGATGTCATCAAGACTGTCACCGGCGAGGAAATCGACTTCGAAACACTCGGTGGTGCAGAAACTCACAATGTTAAAAGTGGAGTCGCAGACGCGGCCTGCTCAGACGAATACGAAACAATTCAGTTCGTTAAAAATCTTCTCAGCTATCTGCCACAAAATAATCTTGAATCCCCACCGGTGCATCCTAATTCAGATCCACTGGATCGAGCCGATTCTGACTTGAACACGCTTATTCCAGACAACCCAAACCAACCTTACAGTATGCATGAGGTCATCAAGAGAGTTTTTGACTCCGGCTCGTTTCTTGAGATTCAGCCAATGTATGCAAAAAATCTCGTGATTGGATTCGCGCGCCTTGGCGGCCAATCTGTTGGAATTGTCGCGAATAATCCGATGGCTCTCGCTGGCGTGCTCGACATAAACGCAAGCATCAAGGGGGCGCGCTTTGTTCGCTTCTGTGACTCATTTAATATCCCGCTTGTTGTCTTTACAGACGTTCCAGGATTTCTCCCTGGAACAGCGCAAGAGTTCGGTGGAATCATCAAACACGGTGCAAAACTTCTCTATGCATTCTCGGAAGCGTCAGTCCCACGATTCACAGTGATAACAAGAAAAGCATATGGCGGCGCATACGACGTAATGAACAGCAAACATATTGGTGCCGATCTGAATGTTGCCTGGCCTTCTGCAGAAATCGCGGTCATGGGTCCTGAAGGGGCCTGCAATATCATATTCAAAAATGATATTGCACAATCAGAAAATCCTGAGGCCAAAAGAAAAGAGCTGATCGAAACCTATCGCGATACGTTTGCAAATCCCTATGTAGCTGCTTCAAAGGGGTTCATAGATGACATTATTGAACCGAGTGAAACACGCCGTGTTCTTGTGAGAGCATTGAAGATGAATTCGAACAAACGAAAAAATCTTCCTCGCAGAAAGCATGGAAACATTCCGCTCTGAGTTTCACCAAGGACCCAAAAGAACATGACCAAATCAACTACAAAATATCGAGAGTTGGCCATCAGGCCCTTCAAGAACGTCTTGATCGCAAACAGAGGAGAGATTGCCGTGCGCGTGATTCGTGCATGCCGTGATCTTGGCCTCTCACCTATCGCTGTCTATTCCGAAGCAGATTGCGACAGCCGCCACGTTTCAATGGCCGACAAAGCCTATTGTATCGGTCCGGGGCCCAGTGCGGAAAGTTATTTAAAAATAGAAAACATAATAGACGCTGCGAAAAAGTCCGGTGCTGAAGCGGTCCACCCGGGATTCGGGTTTCTGTCTGAGAACGCTGATTTTGCCAACGCAGTTTTGGAAGCTGGCTTGGTTTGGATCGGTCCTTCGCCGAAGGCCATCATCTCAATGGGAGACAAAACCTTTGCAAAGAGGGCTGTCACCGCGGCAGGTGTTCCATGCTCTCCAGGAAAAAATGAACCGCTCAAAGACGTAGATGATCTCAAAAATGTTCTCAAAGACATTGGCTATCCCGTCATACTAAAGGCAGCTGCCGGAGGCGGTGGTCGTGGTATGCGTGTCATTCGAAATCCCGAAGAAATTGAGGACTCCTTCAAGAACTGCCAACGAGAAGCACTCAGTTATTTTGGGAACAGTGACGTATTCTGTGAGCGATTTATCGAGCGCCCTCGTCACGTTGAAATTCAAATCCTTGCGGACAGCAAAGGGCACACGGTGCACTTGTTCGAACGCGACTGCACTATTCAACGCCGCAATCAAAAGCTTATTGAAGAAGCTCCCAGTAGCTATATTTCTGATGCGACACGGGCAGAAATGGGAAAAGTAGCTGTGCGAGCTGCGCAAGCTGTCGGTTACGTGAATGCAGGAACATGTGAGTTTATTTTGGAGTCTCCTGAGAAATTTTACTTTATGGAGATGAACACCCGAATTCAGGTGGAACATCCCGTAACGGAAGCGATCACAGGAATTGATTTGGTTCAGTGGCAGCTCAGAATTGCGGCGGGAGAGCCTCTGAATTTTGAACAAAAAGATCTCTCCATCCGTGGATGGGCATTTGAAGCCCGAATCAATGCCGAAGATCCCTTCAATTCTTTTCGACCTTCCGCCGGAGAAGTCATAAATCTGGAGCTTCCAGCAGGTCCGGGGGTTCGAGTTGATACTCATCTTTACAGCGGCTACCGGATTCCAACGCACTACGATTCAATGATCGCAAAGATCATAGTTCATGGACAGAACCGCAGCGATGCAATTGCAAAGCTGGTCCGTGCACTCGGAGAAACTGTGATCGATGGAGTTGAAACAACTATCCCGTACCATCAAGCCCTGCTTAAAACGAAAGCATTCCATTCGGGTGAATATACAACTCGGTTTGTCGAAGAAAACGAATCACTTCTTAAAGAATTTGAATCACAACAAAATGCGCTCTCCGCTGAAGCTGCGCTGGCCGCCGCACTAAAAATTCATCTCAAACGATCAGGGGCCAGCACGTCGATTGAAAATAACAATCTTGGCGCAACAACCGCGACATCCTCAAATCAAGAGACTACAAGTTCCGAGATTTGGAAGCATGCGCATCGCCTCGAAGCAACGCGGCGCTGACGGAAAGGATCCATTCAAATGCGATTCAAAGTGCAACAGAAAGGCGATGTGGATGCTTGGTTTTTCGAGATCGGAGACCACATTCTCGCCAATGGCCTCGTGTCAGGACAAACTTTCAAGGCAAAACGTCTGACACCAGATTTAAAAGATGCGGGCGAACTCGATGTTCGTCTTCATCCTGACGGCCGGTCAATTGCAATTGGACAATCTATTATTCCTTTTTCAGGATCCGGGCAGATTCTTAAAGGCCATGACGCTCGCATTAAAATGGGCGCACCAGCGACCTTTCGTCGCTTGAGTGTTGAGCCTGTTAAGCCAATTGCGCCAAAGAAGGCTTCTTCCAATTTAGGTGGAGGAGACCAAAAATCTCCTTTGACGGGGAAAGTACTGTCGGTCTTGGTAAAGGAAGGACAAGAGGTCAGCGAAGGAGACGTTCTGGTCACAATAGAAGCCATGAAGATGGAGAATCGCATCCTTGCCGAATGCAGGGGACGAATTCAAAATATCAAAGTGAGCGCTGGAAACAGCGTTTCTGTGGGTGACTCTCTATGCTTTCTACAACCTTCAATTGATGAGAACGGCAAATGATCATCCAAAGAACATTGGATGTTTCACAATTAACAAAACAACTCACAGGCGAATCCCTCGTAGAGGGAATGTCCGACGCTTGGCGCTCTAGAGTCAGAGCATTGAGCCGCGCGATCACCTTTCTTGAAAACGATCCCCTGCTCGCAATGAGTGTCCTTGGGAATGCTCAATTCGAGACAAGTGCACCTCCATCAAGAGTGATTGGACTCACAGGGCTCCCCGGATCTGGAAAGTCCTCTCTCACTAACCTGATGGTCCGTTCGCTGCGAAAAGCAGGAAAAACAGTTGCGGTTCTCGCTGTCGACCCATCCTCTCCTCTCTCCGGTGGAGCCGTTTTAGGCGACCGAGTTAGAATGCAGGAACATTTTCGAGATCCCGGTGTTTTTATTCGTTCCATGGGCAGCCGAGGGGCGCTCGGCGGTGTGGCGCGTTCAACCCGGGGTGCTGTCAGACTTGCTGGCATTCTCGGTTTTGATGCAATTATCGTTGAAACCGTTGGAATTGGGCAAAGTGAAAGTGAAATCGTCGAATTGGCTGACACAACTGTTCTCGTACTTATGCCCAACAGCGGTGACGAAGTTCAGCTTATGAAAGCCGGGGTTCTGCAACTTGCTGACATCTACGTTATTAACAAGTCAGATCTCGCGAGCCCGGCCAGAATGATGAATGAGCTTCACGAGAACACTGCGCCAAGCGACCCTGAGGCATGGTGCCCGGCCATCCTGCCCACGAGCGCTACCAACGAGGAAGGAATTGATAAACTCGTTGCCGCAATTCAAAGTCATGGCGCATATGAGCAAACGCACCCAAAAGGTCTAGAAGTTCGGAAACAGAGGGCAATCAAGGAAATTTTAAGGGCGCTTCACAACGTGATAGAACCTAATTTTCTTCAGGCCATAGAGAAAGTACCAGCAGAGCAGCTCAATGAAGTGGTCGCAGGTAAAAGACCGGCTTTGGCAATCGCTTATGAGTTAGCTCAAAAGTATACGAGGAAAATAAATTGAAAATTCTGAGAATTAATCATTTAGGAATAGCGCCCAAAGCGCCCGAACAGGCCAAATCATTTTTGGGAACACTTCTTGGCCTGCAGAATGCTGGCGAAGAAATCGTTGCTGACCAAAAGGTTCAAGTTACGTTTTTCGAGTTAGAAAAGAGCCGATTGGAAATTCTTGAAGCAACCGAGCCATCAAGTCCAGTGGCAAAATTTATTGAAGACAGGGGTGGGGGAATACAGCACGTTGCTCTTGAAGTGGATGACTTAGAATCTTGGCTCACTGCGCTCAAAGAAAACGGTGTGCAAATGATTGATTCACAGCCACGCAAAGGCGCGCATAACACTCTCATCGCTTTCGTGCATCCGCGTTCAACGGGTGGTATTCTCGTCGAGCTCGTTCAAGAAATGAAGGGGATTCAGAATGATAAATGCTAAAATCAAATCTATCTTTTTTGGTTTGTTTGCCTGCATGAGCGGAGTTTACATAACGACGCTGAACGTCGGATGCGAAATTAAGCCAATTTCAGAATTGAGTCCTGAAGACGGCGTTGTTCGCCTTCGTGCGTTACACAAGGACGAATCATGGGAGCGTTTGATACAAGAGGTCAACGAATATCGGAGCAGGTTCCCCTACTCCCAATACGCGTCTGAGGCGGAGCTTCTCCAGGGTGATGCTTATTTCCGCACCAATCGCCTGCCGGAGGCCATTGCCAACTACGATGATTTTCTCAGACGCAATCCAAGTCATCCGCAAGCCGACTTTGCTCTCTTCCGTATCGCCAAAGCATACGATATTCAATGTCCAGAAGACTCAGAACGAGAACAGGCAACCACGCAACGAGCAATCGAAAAGTATTCGGAACTCAAACAAAGATTTCCCCGCTCGCTCCACAATCAAGAAGGTTTGGAGAGAAGCACAACGCTTAAGAAGAGACTTGCAGAGCATCACATCTTCGTGGGTAACTTTTACTGGAAAAAGGAACTCTACCACGCTGCATTGTCAAGATATTTGTATGTTGTTGATTCTTTCGGTGAGCAAAAAGATTTACAAGTCATGGCCCTGGCCCGAGCCTCGGAAAGCTACCTTCGCCTTGCTGAACAACTAGAGAAAAACCCAAAGTCAGATGCTGTGAGCTTTTTCCGTTCGCAAACACCAGCTCAGTTGAAAGAAAAGTCGAGTCTGCTCCTTGAGAAACGCAAGACCATTCTCGGTGGCAATTCCGGCGAAGCTGCCCAAAAAGAGGGATAATGCATTCTCGATGCGTTGACAGAAAAAGGGCCTTGGCAACATCTAGTGCCATGGCCCTTTTAATTTTCTGAATGTCTTTTTTTCAGAAGCTCGTTGATTCTCGGATTACCAATAACGAATATTTCAAAGGTCGATGACTTCGCAGAACGAACAAATTTAAACGGATTAGTTTCAGCACTCCCGATGAAAACATCTATGTGGTTCCCATAAAGTGCACCGCCCGTATCGGCAGCAAAAAAATAGCCATCGTGGTATTGCTGACTCCCATCAGGCATTTTGACCAGGGTTCCGCGAGCTGAGGGAATATACAAAACAGTACCGTATGGAACCCAACTAGGATCGACGGCGATTGTTCGGTATGGATACAAAAGATAGCCGCTCACACCATCTCCAAACCTTCCCTTCGCCTTGTAGAATCTAGAATAACCAAGGCCAGGGAGTGAGATCCAAGGAGAGCAGTCTACTTGCTTGAGCTCCTCATAGCTCCCCACATAATTGAAAACAGTTGCAGTGCCATTGGATGCTAGAACGCGCACCGATCCTTCAAGCGACGCGTGACACCAATCTTCTGGGTGAAGCGCAGCACCAAGACTTCGTCCAGACATATCCAAAAGAGGATAGCCATTCTTTCCCACATCGCGAACCGTAGGGATCTTGTAGTAGGTTGCCCATGCTGATTTCACTCTGACTATTTCGGAATCATAGGGTTCACGAAAGTTAAACGGCTGGACAATACCAGGTTCAGCAGAGGGTTTATTATCAGGAACGCCATTCATAGAATCGAAAAACCGACGCGACCATCGCATTGTTTCGCAGGCTGAACCACCGTTAGCCTTCAGACATGAGTCGTGTTGAGTCTTGAGAAAGGGTCCAAAAACATTTTCACCATCGGCACAAACCGACAACCGAGTTTCCCACTGTGTGCCAGCAGGACAGAGTTCCTGCCCTCTGAGCTCTTGAGCGAATTCACGCTCCCAATGGAATCCCTCGCAGGGGGCTCCCCCTCCAAACGATCTGCATTTATTGACCATCGAGTTGCTAAATGGCCCAAGTACGCCTGATTGGCCAAAGCACTGGTGATACTTAGCGTCGTAGCTATAGCCTTCCGGGCAGTACAATTCGTTTGGTCCTGCCAAACCTGGCATACCGTAATTTTGCTGCGCTGCAATCGGTTTATCCGCAGCTTTGTCGCCACAAGCCGCTAAAAAAAACATCATCAATGGGAACATGAAATAAAAAGATTTAAACACAAAAAAATTCTTGCGCTTCATATGTTACGCTCCACTGATTCACTGAAGTCCAGATCTCTTCCATGAGTTTCCTTCAGGGCCCAAACAGCAATAAAGGAACACGAAAAAGTAACTGCAGAGGCGCACCATACGCCTGTAAGGATATCTCCATCTGCTGCAAAATAAGAAACAATTAAGTTCATAGGCACAACGGAGCCGCGTACGAAATTTGGAACCGTTGTCGTTGCGGTTGCGCGGAGGTTTGTTCCAAAACTTTCCGCAGTGGTCAGCACAAATAATGCCCAATATCCGATGGCAACGCCCAAGAGGGTTAGGCTACCGTGGAACAAGTAGTAGTTTGTTGGGCCATAAATGAGATGAAATAAAGACAACAGCAGAGCAGCCGCCATGAACGCAAAGATAACTTTGCGTCGGCTTCCTACATAATGACTCAACAGTCCCGAAGCCAAGTCGCCAATTGCCAACCCACTATAAACGAGCATGACAGCTGTTGAGGCTTTAACCGGAAACTCGACACCCCGCGCTTGTGCAAGGTCAGGTGCCAGCGTCGCGAAAATCCCAACAACCAACCAAACGGGGACACCTAGCCCAATGCATGACATGTAACGTAGAAAACGCTCTCGGCTGGTGAAAAAGGAAACGAAACTGCCTCGTTCAATGGCGCCCTTCGCTGCTGCCTTAGCGAAGATCTCAGACTCTCCTGTACGCATTCGGAGGAAGAGCAGAAGCAATCCAAGCACTCCTCCTAACGCATAGGCAAAGCGCCAACTCATCGTCTCGCCTATCAGTGCAGCGACAATTGAACCTAGAATACCAAATCCAGCGACTATTCCTGCAGCTGCGCTGCGGAGCTCCCGACCCAAAACCTCGCTGACAAGAGTGATGGCTGCTCCCAACTCTCCCGCAAGTCCGACTCCAGCTATAAAACGCAACACACCATATGAAAATTCATCATAAATGAAGGCGTTTGCTAAATTAGCTAATGAATAGAGTAAAATTGAACCATATAGAACGGAAATGCGGCCACGTTTATCGCCGAGAACCCCCCAAATGATTCCGCCGACCAACATCCCGATCATTTGCAGATTGATTAAGTTTATACCTGACTGAAGGACATTTCCCTCAGACACACCCAAATCTAAGAGGCTTTTTTTTCTTACAACGCTGAACAAAATCAGGTCATAGATATCAACAAAATAGCCCAGTGCCGAAACAACAACAGCACGATGGAGAAGGTTAGGCTTCACTGCCTCAGCTGAATTCATATTCGACTCCATTCGAAAATGTTCCAACTTCTTATCGATTTAATTCATATTCTGCAAGAGCAGGTCGCGTAACTGGCCCAGCGGAACTCTTCCCTCATTTCGCTGCCCCAAACGTATAATATCGGGAGATATATCTGCGGATGGCGTGTGCTGCTCAGCAATTGAAAGGAGTGTATTAAGACGATCCAAATCGAGCCACTCACTTTGCCCGGGTAGCGATGAGTCATTTACAAAATTTAATTCACACACGCTCAATTCAATTGTGGTGGTATTACCTTCGTCATCTGTTTGTGCGCGCTTCATCTTTAGAGGCAATCCCTGACTTCTGCATATTATGGGACGCACCGGATATACTGAACAAACCTCATTAAAGAGGAAACTACATTTTTTACCTTTTCCTTCAGAAGCGACATCATTCGATTGGCTTTTCCAAATTTTCGACAAGCTCTGCCTATCGTCTCGTTGTAGCTGCTGCCACCAATCAAAAATTCTTTGCGCTTCAACGAGGAAAACGCTGAGTTGAACACGACAGCATTGAGCGCAACCTTTCGCACACTGCATGTTCTTTTCATGCTTCTTATGAAAAACCGCAAAGAAATCCGAGACATTTTCTTGCAAATTTTCCACAAGCTGCTGTTTTTTCCCAGCTGTCATCAGTTCATCCTTCCTGGCTCTTTTTGCATATTCGATACTTTCAGATGCTACACAACTTTGGCAATATTGAAAAAGAAATGATTTTTCTTAAAAAAGGAGCAGACTGTGTTGAAATCCATCGGTTGGTTTTTCGGAGCAGGCCTCGCTTGGTTGTTCTTGTTTTCGTTTCCGATCGGCCACGGAAAAACGCTTTACAATCTCGGGCAGCACTTCATTATCCAAACAGCCCCAATGCAATGGGTAGGCAAAAAGATCTCGACAGGTTACGAAGCAACTTTGGAAGCGACCAATGAGAGTGGTGACGTTACAACAACTATTCTCGAACTCCCTGAGAAGCTCTCTCATCGTTAATGCCGTTTCCTCTCACCTCAAGGCCCACTCGGGTGGTATCGCGACAAGTATCACTCGAGAGCTACAGTTCCCGGCAAAAAACGACTCGCAAAAGGCCATGGAAGAATGTCTTGAATAGCACTGACATTTAGGAGCAATGCGACCAATCTATCAAGGCCAAGCGCGTTTCCGACACATGGATAAATGCCAACGGAAAAACAAACATCGAACTGGGGATCGCGAACGAGATCCGAACGATCGTTTTCAAGACTCTGAACTCGCTCAAGATAATCACGACAATCAACGAGTTCTCGGTAGCCGTTACAAATTTCTATTCCAAAGATGTAGAGCTCAAAACGATCAACGGCTTCGGGATTCTGGTGACTCGAGGCAGCCAGAGCACCCATTCTTTTTGGATAATGAGTGACAAAACATGCCTTCTGCAGTGCGAGAAAGGGCTCAATAAATTCCATAAAAAGTTTGCAAAAGATGTCATCCCAGGTGTCGCTTTGCACGATCGAGATACTTTTCAATGCAGCCTTGCGGCGAAATTCTTCTAAATCATCGAGAGAAGTTAGGTCGATGCCGACAATGTCTCTGAAGAGTTCATCGACCTGAAAACGCGTCCATGCTGCGTCGGGCAAAACCTGTGAATTTCCCAATGACTGAGCAATACGCTCAACAACTCTCTGAGTTTCGTGAAGAAGACTCTCAAAGTCCTCTCCGAGCCTATACCATTCGAGCATCATAAACTCAGGGTCATGATGCCGCGACAACTCGCCCGAATTTCTGAAGGCATGAACCACTGAGAAAATTCGTGGGCTACCTTCAGCCATTATCTTCTTGAGAGCAAATTCAGGACTCGTTGGGAGTTGCAGATCCCAACGCTCTCCGCGGTGATCAATATATTCAGTTGCAAAGGCGTTGAGATATCGCTCCACCCCTCCCGAGACCACTAATGTGGGTGGGTCGAGTTCCAGATAACCCTCGTTCAGGAAAAAATCGCGGGTCTTGTGGATGACTCTCGACCTTTGCTTAATCTGTGACATCCTCTTGGAAGTGCTGGTCGGGAAAAAACCAGTGCAGAGAACACTGGTTTGAGAATCAACTACTAAATCGTTCTCAGTTGGATTCGGGATGAAGGGAAGCGACCATTGGCTCCCCGGCATTCCAGCTACCAACTCAATCTCACTAAAGCAAAGAAAGTCCTTGTTGGAATTAATTTCTGCAGAGTTCTCAGGAAGTGATAAATCAGCCCCTGTGCACACTCGGTAGATACAGCCCAGAAGCATTTTGGACTGAGGCAAATGGTTGCTAATTTTCACGGGCCAGACCGCTCCGGAAATATCCATGAAACCCGGCAGCGCATTGCGAATAAAAAAACGGCCATATCCAACTCGGAACTTTATCGATCCGACGTTTCTGAGTTCAAACATCTCTCTGAGAGAGTATGAACTCATCTTCGTGCCGGACGCTTCTTAGCTGGCTTAGCTGGCTTAGCTGGCTTCGACGCGAGTGCTTTGCCCTTGAGAGCTTTGCGAGCCTCGGCCTTACTACTTTCTTGCGACGACTTTGGATGAAGGGCTTTAGCGACCTCAGCAAAGGCAGTGCCTGGCGCAAATCGCTGCTTCTTTTCGTCCCATTCACCCGCAGCAAAACCAGTCAGCAGCTCAAAAGCTTCTTCAACACATGTCACAGACCAAATGTGGAATTCACCTCGTTCAACAGCCTCGCGAACCTCTCGCTGAAGCATCAAATGCTTCATATTTTGAACAGGTATTATAACTCCCTGTCGCTTGTTGAAACCCTTGATTTTGCAGACTCTGAAAAAACCTTCAACTTTCTCATTGATTCCGCCCACAGGCTGAACTTCGCCAAATTGATTCACAGAACCCGTGACAGCAATGCTTTGGTCGATGGGCAAATTAGCAAGCGTGCTGAGGATTAGCACCATCTCCGCCAACGTTGCGGAGTCTCCATCTACGCCGCTGTAGTTCTGTTCAAAACAGATTGTAGCGGAAAGAACCACCGGATCTTTTCGTCCAAAAACCGCATTGATCCAGCTCGTCAGAATTGAAATACCTTTGTTGTGAATTTTGCCTGACAGGGCCGCGTCGCGTTCAATATTCACAATTCCGGGCTTACCTTTGTAGGTACGACAAGTGATTCTTGTCGGCATGCCAAAAGAAACATCACCCAGATTATAAACTGCTAGTCCATTGATTTCACCCACACGACGCGAGTTTGCTGAAATCAGGATATCTCCTCGGGTCACCATTTCGTTCAGGTGGTCTTGAACAAGCGCAGATCTTAAATAGCGTTCATCCACAGCCTTCTCGACGTCATCGCGAGTAATTCTCTTACCCTTGCGCTCCTTGGCCATGAAATCGGCTTCTATTGTGAGATCTTTGATTAAACTAAATCGAGTTGTGAGCTTATCTTGGTCATCAACAATGCGGCTGCTATACTCTACTATGCTAGCAATCGCCGAAGCATCAAATGGAAGCAAGCTTTCCACCTGCGTGCGCGTCGAAACGAAGTTGATATAATCTTTAATCGTATCTTCGGTCCGTGGCATTTGCAGGTCGAAGTCAGCTTTAATTTTAAATATCTTATTGAAGTCTTCATCATGCTGATAAAGCATTCTATAAATCCAATCGGATCCAATCAGCACAATTTTTACATTCAAAGCAATTGGCTCAGGCCGCAAGCCACTTGTGGGTAGAATGCTGTATTGTTCGCCAAGATCTTCGATAAAAAGCTTCTGGTTTTTCAGCACTCTTTTGAGAGTGTCCCAAACTTGCGGGTTTCTCAAAACATCAATCGCGTTCAAAACAAGATAGCCGCCATTTGCACGCGCAAGCGCGCCGGCTTTGATCATCTTAAAGTCGGTGGTGTAAATTCCGTACTCAATATTCTTTTCGATTTTACCGAACAAGTTGTAAAATGTAGGGTTTGTTTCGATAACAATCGGCGCGCCTTTTGTCTCGGTATTATCTACAAAAACATTAACTCGGTAGGGAAGATAGGAATCACCTTTTCTCAGGTGCTGTGGCACCGGGCTTTCATTTTCCTCACCCTCTTCATCATCGTCATCTTTGGCAAAATCTTGGATATTTTCCAACAAGTGCTCTTTAGCTTCATTAAGGTACGCAACAACCGTGATGTTATCTGCGTACTCCTTGAGTAATGGCTGCATCGCTGCACTCACCACATAATCGCCGATTTCCGAACGCAATGAAGCAAGTTTCTGTTTAGTTTCGCTTTCGATGCTTCTCACTTTTCTGGCAAAATCGAGAACCTCAGGCTCGAGTTGATTTCGCTCGAGTTCTATTTTTTCCTTCTGATCATCGCTCAAGTCCGCGTAGTCTTTTTCCGAAAGTGGTTTGCCCTCAATAATTGGGACTGTAACGATACCCATTCGCGTTGACTTAACGCCGAAGTTCATAGCTTTCGAGGTTCGCTCGAGTTCACTAAATAACTTCGCTTTTTTCTCATTGCTCAAATTAACGGTGGAATTAACGTTATTTTCATATTCTTCGGACTGGAGAGCATCTGGAATTTCTGTGGTCAATTGCTCAATGAGCTCATCCATATCCTTTTTGAATTTTTTGGCCATCCCGGTAGCAACTTCAATAGCCCTTGGAGATTCAGTATTCTTGAAGTTGTAAACATAGATCCAGTCGGAAGGCGTTTTTTGAATTTCAGCAGTCTTTTTAAGAAAGCCGCGAATGACGCTTGTTTTTCCGGTACCCTGAACCCCTGCCACATAAATATTGTAACCAGGTTTCTGAACACCCAAACCAACTGTTATCGCCCTCACCGCACGTGCTTGCGATATTATTTCGTAATTAGGAACCTTGGTCGCATTTTTGCTAACCATCTGATTATCAATGGCGCAGTTCCTGAAAACTTCGTCGCCTGACAAATGTCGAAATATCCGACGCGTTTTTTCAAGCTCAACCCCAACCGGGAAATCTTTGTTTCGTTGCGCCAATAGCTGGAGTGTCACAGAAACACCACTTTTGGATGACGCGCGCTCATTTGAGGATTTTCTCTTCGCACTTGTCTTCTTAACTTGAATCTGTTTTTTTTTCACGCCAGTTCCTGCATCAACGAATTTTTTTCAACCGTTTGTGATTGCATCAAAATATTGCCACTACCGCAAGTGGTCCGGCAATGTTGCCGTCAGAGAGCCAGCATGTTGCTCCCTCAGCGACTGAAGACCCCGTCCGAGTCGGCGCTCGCACAAGTCACAGCGTCCACAACGGCTGCGCGCTGCGGATGTCGCGCCAACACCTCGGCCAATGAAGAGGTTTTCGGCTCCCGTCATCCGGCACTGATCTGCCATGACAAATGTTGAAAGAGCCTGCAGACTTTGATTCAGAGTTGCTCGCCAGCGATTGTAACGCGGCAAGCGCGCGAAGGCCTCTTTGAGATGACCCAAAAATAGCAAACTGCCTTTGACCTCTTCCTGAGGTGAGACAGAGTAGACAAACTCAGTCTGCTCCGCGTAATACCGAAAAACTTCCGCAATTTTGTCCCAGCTCATCTGAAGCTCTTCGACAATTTCAGAGATCGGGACAGTCGCATAAAACTTGCCTTTAACTGTTTCATCGAGACTCAATCGCTGGCTCAACCATTCAAGAACAAGCCGCCGGCGCGAAGGTCCTATTGGCAAGGCAGAAGTCAGCGTCGAAATTGCAGCGATATTCTTGATTTCGAGATTCAGCCAAGTCGATCGCGCAGAGTCTAAACCGCCGCCGCAGCCGAGCATGGAAAGAAGTCCAGACAGCGTTTCAACACTTTGATCGAGATCTCGTCCTTCCTTCACAAATGCGCGCATGGCCTTTTCAATTTCCTTTCGCGGCACCAATCGCGCTTGATTGCTGCCGGGAAAAAAATGTGAGACCGCCCGCAACCGCTCGGACATGACTGGCGGCTCTGGAAGCATCTTGTCGAACTGAAATGTGCGGCGCTTAGGATCAGAACCCGACCACACAATCACAGCTCGAGATTTCTCTCCCTGCCTTCCGGCGCGCCCCATCATCTGGAACATTTCTTCGATATTTCCTGGAAATCCAGCCACAACGATCAGTTGAACATCTGGAAGGTCAATTCCCATTCCGAAAGCAAGGGTGGCGCAGATGACTACTGGTCTCTCGGATTGCCGCAAATATTCTTCAACTGATCTTCTGAAATCTCGCTGTAAGCCCGCGTGGTAGACAACTGCATTGAAACCTTTCTTTTTGAGCTCAATTGCAGCGTTCTGGCATTGCTCACGACGCGGAAAATACAAAATTGTTTTGTGGGATTTTGTTTCAGCTAAAAGGCCCTGAACTGCAAGCCAGCGTTCCTCTTCCGAATAAACTCGCAACGCTTCGACGCTGATGTTTTCCCGCAGCGGCCTGTCAACAACCTCGTGCACTTGCTCAGGCTCCGGAAAAACCATTTCGCGAATCAGGACCCGACTCGAGCGGGATGCTGTAGCTGTAAGGGCCAGAATCTTTCGCGCGCCTAACCCTTTCAAAATCGCCCCGAGTTGACTGTATTCAGGTCGGAACGAGTGCCCCCAGGAAACGACACAATGCGCTTCATCGATAACAACCATTCCCAAGCGAAGCCGCCTTAAGAACCTCTGGAAACCCAGCAAAGCAAAACGTTCTGGACTCACAAAAAGCAGTTTAGTTTGGCCTGATAGTAAACTTCTGAATGAAGCTCTGCGCTCTTCATCGGGCTGCTCAGAATAAATAAGCGCTGTGCTGATTCCCGCTGCAACCATGCGCTGATACTGATCCCGCATCAGGGCTATCAAAGGACAAACGACAATTGTCACACTATCATTGAAGAGCAAGCTGCCTAGCGCATAAATGAGCGTTTTGCCCGCACCTGTGGGAAGCATAGCCAACACCTGATCGTGCTGCGAAAGCGTCGCAAAAACCTCTCGCTGCTGAGGCCTCAGCGTTTGAATTGAGAAATGTTTCTGAGCAAGACCCTCCAGATGAACTAGGAGAGCCTCAGACTCTGAGTGGCTCAAATTCGCCCCTTTATTACGCACAATTTGATATCGGCCTCAACCTTAACAGGACTCCATCCGAGCGCAACCCAGTGGGTCGGCGTTGGCCTCGAATTAAGCGGCGTGTATAGTGCGAAGGCTGAAAGATTGGGGGGCTAGTTATGCCAATGTGGCTTAGAATCGCAATGCTGAGTACCGTTGGATTTTCGCTCGGTTTTGCTGGAATCTACTCGTTTATAAATAAGGGTGAGTCCGAACTCACTGCAGCCAATGCCGACACGAAACCAATAGATGTCGACTGGGCAACACTCAGAGATTTAGACCTCTCTACAGGAGCAGCGCCTGGAAGCCTTAAAAAGCTCGACGGCCAGAAGGTCCGAATTCCTGGATTTATAGTCCCACTCGAGGACAATCAAAACTCAGTCTCGGAGTTCTTGCTTGTTCCAAGCCCTACTGCATGCATCCACACACCCCCACCACCTGCGAACCAGATGGTGCACGTTCGAATGGCCGAAGGACGAAAAGCCTCAATGTCATTCGGACCTGTTTGGGCACGAGGTCGCTTACGCATCACGGATGTTGCAGGTCCCTATGGAAAATCATCATACGAACTCGTTGGTGAATTGACCGAACCCTATCAATAATTCTATTCGCTGATGGAATGTTCTATTTTCGGAGTCCTCAATCATGCTCTTGTCAAAACTCGTTGGTCGCACCGTAAAGGAAACTCCTCGCGACGCTGAACTCGTTAGCCATCGCTTCCTCCTGAGAGGTGGTTATGTTCGCCAGTACTCAGCAGGCGTCTATGGCTTGCTACCGCTCGCGCAGCGATCAATTGCCAAAATAGAAACGATCTGTAGAGAAGAAATGAATCGCATTGAAGGGCAAGAAGTTAAAATGCCATGCCTAGGCACCAAAGAACTTTGGGACGAAAGTGGGCGATACAGCGCAATCGGAAAAGATATGTTTCGTCTGAATGACAGAAACGACAAGCCTATGGTTCTTTGCATGACACATGAAGAGCCTGTCGTTTTTTTCGCCAGAACTGAACTTTCAAGCTACCGGCAACTTCCCGCAATGATGTACCAAGTTCAAACGAAGTTCCGCGATGAGCCTCGCCCGAGAGGCGGCCTCGTTCGACTTCGCGAATTCACTATGAAAGATGCGTATAGCTTTCATACAAGCGAAGAAGATCTTAAGAATTACTATTGGCGAGCTCACGAAGCTTACATGCGTTTTTTCAAGAGAACCGGGTGCAAGAACTTCGTGAGCGTGATGTCTGACAATGGGATGTTCGGTGGAAAGTTCTCACACGAGTTTATGATGCTCGTGCCATCAGGTGAAGACACGCTCATCACCTGCACAAATTGCGACTATAAGGCAAATCAGGAAATCGCAACTAGCCCCTTTGATGTTAAAAACTCAAACGCACAGCCACTGCAAGAAATTGAAACTCCAAACATCAAAACCATTGCCGATCTTTCTACGTTTCTGAAAATCGAACCGTCGAGCACATGCAAGGCAGTTATGTTTCAGACAAAGGATCAGGAATTAGTGATCGCATTTGTGCGTGGTGATCTCGATGTTGTTGAGCAAAAGCTTAAGGGCATTCTTCAAAAGGAACTTATTCCCGCCAAAGACGCAGTGATCGCCGCCGCGGGAGCAGTAGCAGGATCAACTGGCCCCATCGGATTGAATCTCTCCAAATGCCTAGTGGTCTTCGACAAGACAATAGTAACAGGCAGCAACTTTGCAATTGGAGCAAACAAAGACGGATATCATCTCAATAATTTTAATCTTGAACGAGACTTCCTCTCTGGTCTTAGCGATTGGCAAAAGCAAAGAGTAAAAATAGGTGACGTCGCAGCAGCGCGCGCGGGAGACCCTTGTCCGAGCTGTGGACACGCTCTACAAGAAACCAGAGGTATTGAAATTGGCAACATTTTCCACCTCGGCACTCGCTATTCCCAATCTATGAACTCCACCTACCTGGATCACGCCGGTATCGCTCAAAAACACGTTATGGGTTGTTACGGCATTGGCATCACTCGTTTGCTCCCCTCAATCATTGAAGAGAGCCATGATGAACGCGGACCAATTCTGCCAATTACCATCGCACCTTTTGATGTCCATATTTGCATCTTGAACAAAAAAGAAGGCGCAACAGAGCAAAAGGCGATGGAAGCCTATAACGCTCTGCGCAAAGCTGGAATTGAAGTACTCCTTGATGATCGTGATGAAAAACCAGGTTCTCAATTTGCAGACGCAGATCTGGTTGGAATTCCGTTGAGAGTCATATTCTCCCCTCGAAACCTCAACGAAAATAGAGTTGAATTCAAATTCAGAGACAACAGAGTTCCCGCTCAGCTTCTCCCTGCTGAAGAAATTGTCGATTTTATCAAAAAAACAGTCGCAGAGGAGTATTTGCGGTACAGCGTCGATGAGTAATTAGGTCAAAAAAAACGGACGAAGGTCCTTTTTTTTTGACTCTTTTAATGAGTTGCCCTCAAAGCGCGACGCCCAATGTGAAACCGAGATCAATTCTCACGTCACGGTTAATTTCGTTGAGCTTGGAAATAATTTCAGCAGCTGCTGGAGTTTGCGACTGATCCGATAAATGTTTGTTTTCGAATTTAGGACGTGGAAAGTTTACACCAGCCCCGCCGTAAAGCGACCAGGTGAATCCGAATGTGCTCAAGAAACGATATCCAACATGCACGGTTGGCGCGATAATATTGAATGACTTATCAGAGCTCTTCCCAGCAACAGTAATGCTCGAATTCACCTGTCCGAGATAGACTTTTCCCCCGAGAAAAACTCCGCTCAACGCTTGCATTGGATACAAGCGAATTTTAGGCGCAATCAAAAGACTTTGCGAGCTTCCAGTAGCCCCGCCGTCTACGGAAACAGACTTATCTGTAAACAACAAGTCAGCTCCAAAATTCATGTTTTCTGAGCCTTTGCTTTCAAACTCAAGGCCCACGCCTTTATTAATGAGCTGAGCAGCATTGATTTCGAAAACATACGAAGCTTCGCTCGCACCCGGCGTATACCGTTTTCCATAGGTAGGCTGTTCCCCCACGGGTGGCTTATATTCACCTGAATTAGTTTCCTGAGCGGAGGCGCTCGAACTCACCAGAACCAAAATGGGTGCAAGTGAAAGTTGAGCAACTCTTGCTAAGTGAGAAAAAGAAATCACGTAATCCCCCTCATTAAACGATTAGTTTTGTTTCAAAGATGCACAGATATCTATGAATTTAGCTGCATAATTTGGAACCTCGGATGAATACATCATACGAGTGTGTCCACGCTGCTCATCGACATGTGTAAACAATGCAGATGGGATTTCCGTCATGAGCGGCAACGCACGCTCAAAGGGAACTCGCTTGTCTTTTGCTCCATGAAACCAAAGCACAGGTGTTTGCACGTTTCGCAAGACTTTGCGGGCCGCGAAGGTTTCGCTGACAAAATCTGCTAATTGGATTTCGCGATCGATTCCTATCCTAAGTCGCAAAGGAAAAGTCTTTGCCTGCCGCTTTACGGACGGCGGCATGACACCAGCGACTCCGTAATAAGGTACCAGAGCCAGGAAGTCTCTTAACCAGGCTATTGGATTCAAAACCGTCCAGCGCTCGCGCCGAAATGTTCCATCACTGCAGGTATTGACCATCGGACTCACGGCAATCACACCCGATAACAACTTTGCGCAGTCGCTTCGAGATGCCGTCAACAATCCGTAAGCAGCCCCAGCAGCATGACCCATTAGAAAACAGAGCGGACCTGGCCGTTTTGCGGTCAGGGTAGCAGCACCCGATTCGCCATAAAGTCTCTGAAGCAAGAGAGGAAGTGACCGCGAAGCGGTCTGCATATCAAGCGCAGAGCCACCGGTGACCCCATGGCCATCCCAATCTACCGAAAGAACATGCAATCCTTTTGCATTGAGTGCCTCAATCCAGTGCCAATAGGGATAGGTAGCGTCGAAACCAAGGGCATGACTCAAAATCACCAGCACTGGAAGTCCGGAGCGTACTTCACGGGGAGAAGCTAAAACGGCTCCTCCGGTGCCATTCGCCAAGGGCACAGAAAAATACGAAAACTCTGCGACCTTGCGACATGCTTCCGGGACGCGCCGATGAGGTGCACGGGCGAAACTCGCCTCGTTCATGCTCATCAGCCGCTCTGCAAGCCATTGCGAAACATCTTGCATAAGATCGCTTCCTTGCCGAAAAAAGAATTGAGTTCTTGGCCTTGCGATTATAGCGTGCCCTCTGTCATGAACAAGGAACCGACCGCCAAACGTGTCATTTTCTATGGAGAGTGCAGCAATGTTGGAATTCAGCCTCAAATCAACAATGAAAGAAGTTGAAACTCGTTATCCGTTCGCGCGCGCGATGCTGCATGCACAATTTCATGTGGGAGGATGTGCATCTTGTGGATTTGAACCCAATGAAACACTCGAACAAGTTGCTCATAAACATAGCAAAGATGCCGACGCGATGGTTGATTCATTGAATGCCGGAATATCCGACATGCGTTCTGCCGAAATTGACGCGGATGCGGCTGCCAAGCTCATCAAAGAAGGAGACGTGTTGCTGGTAGATGTTCGCGAGCAGTGGGAGTTTGACCTTTGCCGCATTAGCGATGCACCAGTTCTTCTTTCAGAGAAAACAATGCCACTGGTCTTTGAAAAAGGGACACAGTCAAAAGCAGTTGTCGTCTACTGTCACCATGGCGTACGCAGCCTAAATGCGGCTCTGTACATGAGACAGAATGGCCTCCCGAACGCGGTTTCATTGCGCGGTGGAATCGATCGTTTTGCTCAGATAATTGACCCATCCATACCGCGATATTGATTCCCGCCGCTGGCACAATCGCGTCTTTCAGTTCATCATGTCGGGAACTCGAATCATGATGACTCCGGGAGGCCTTTGCTCATGGGTAAAACTCAACTGCTTGGAGTGCTCGTTCACCCCGCAGGCAAAACAAAACTGACAGAATCCGAACGCGCCGAGCGCATTGCCGAGCTCGAACAACTCGGCTTTCCATTGACCGAACTTTCTCCCGAAGTCGCTGAAGATTATGACATCACTGCGGGTAAACCTCTTGAGCGAGCGGTTCTTCTTTCGCAAGCGCTGACGCAACGAAAATTCAATTACATCTGGGCTTCCCGAGGTGGATTCGGAACGACAGAGCTTGTCAAGTTCCTGGAAAACCTTTTGCCGCCCGTTCTCCCACCCAAAACCTTCATTGGATTTTCAGACAACTCTTTTCTTGGCAACTACCTAGCAGCAAGGCATCCAAACTTTACATACGTTCATGCCAATCATGCATTTGATCCGAGACTACTCGAAAAAGGCAATCAAGATTCAAATATCCTCTTTCAGATCATCGCTGGTAACATTCCAGAGTCCATGACGCTAAAGGTAAGTTGGTCGAGTTATACCTCTACGAACAAGCGGGAAATCGAAGGACCATGTATCCCCTTCAATTTGAGTCTTGCTGAAAGTTTTTCAGGTCTCCGTCACGCATCTATCCCCCAAAATTCTATTCTTTTTCTTGAAGACATCAACGAAGACCTCTTCAGAATTGTGCGCAAATTCGACTCGCTCCTGAACTCTGGAATGATTAATCAATGTGCTGCGATTGTTTTAGGAAATTTTACTCATTGCCCTAAAGCAGATGGTACTGATGCAACAGAGGCAGAAATTGCACAATTTTTTTCACGTAAGACAAGAGTTCCTGTTCTGGTCACAAACGCATTTGGTCATGCAGAAAATCGACTGCCACTTGTGGCGCACTCCACATGCAAGGTTTCGATGAGTCAATTGGAATCTACCGTTCAAATTTCTTTCGAGAAGAGAAATCGCGACGGTTTGGCAACTCTTTTTCCAACAACTCTTTTTCCAATCACAAAGCGACCTGAAACTAATGAGCAACCAAAACTTCACTTCACAGGTGTAGGCGGCACAGGCATGGCTGCCGTGGCAGGCTTGTTCAAGTCTGCATCGTTTAGAATTACTGGAAGTGACAATCCTATTTATCCGCCCATGGACGAGGTCATCCGTCATATTGGGCTCCAACAAACTGTTGGCTATCACTCCGAGACCTTGAAGACGACGTCACCTGATGCAGTTGTCCTTGCGAATGTAATCACTCGAAGAAATGCTGAACTCAAACCCAACCTCGAAATGGAATCCTTGCTGAGATCAGATCTTCCAACTTTCAGTTTTCCTTCTGCACTTCGAAAATTCTTTTTACATAAAACAAAGAACATTGTAGTGAGTGGGACTCATGGAAAGACAAGTACGACCAGCTTGATCACACAGATGCTAAGTCATCTTGGAAGAGACCCATCGTTGTTTGTTGGTGGATCACCCGCAAATTTCCAACACGGATTTCGATTGGGTGCGAAGGATCTATTTGTACTTGAAGGCGATGAATATGATTCTGCGTTGTTCGACAAAGGGCCAAAGTTTCTACATTACGAGCCAAGTGTTGCCCTCATCAACAACATTGAATTTGACCACGCTGACATTTATCCCAACATTGAAGCTATCGAAGAAGAGTTTTATCGGCTTGCCTGTCTGACGCGTGACAGGGGTGGTGTGGTTGTCGCAAATTCCGACGATCCGCGAGTTGTAAAAATTGTTGAGCGAGCGAACGCAACTGTTCTTTGGTTTGGCCAGACGGGAAAAACAAAGATTGAAAACACTTGGAAGCTTAATGAATTCGAGACTTTCATTGATGGAACAAGCATAAAATGCACATCACCATCCGGACAGCTTCATACTTTCAAAACTCGCCTCTTTGGCGCACATAACGCCATGAATGCAACCGCCGCGCTTGCGGTATTGCACGCTCTTAAAGGTATCGACCACGGCACACCTGTCCGCCAATCAAAACTCACAAGTTTGAATCCTACGCAAAATGAAATGGTGGAATGGGGCGAATCAGCTGGAACATTTTTGGGCGTGAAACGCCGCTTTGAACTTGTCGGCCAGACGCGTGATATTGCTGTTTTTGATGATTTTGCGCATCATCCCACCGCAATTGCAACCACGTTAGAAGCATTCCGTTCGTACGTTGAATCAGCAAAGCGACAAGGAAGATTGATCGCATGCTTCGACCCACGGAATGCAACTATGCGAAGAAGTGTGCTTCAGGATCAACTTGCAGGAAGTTTCTCTACCGCCGACGTCGTATATTTGGGCAAGGTTCCAGTCGACATGCGTTTGAAAGAAGAAGAGGCTCTCAATGGGCCACGGGTCGCGAGCCTCATTGGACCTAAGGCAACCTATTTCTCTGACAATGATCTTCTTCTAAAACAACTTATCGAATCAGCACAACCCGGTGACACCATCGTGTTCATGTCGAGTGGCTCATTCGATGGACTACCACGGAAACTACATTCGTCACTTGAGAGCACTTAAAATGAGATATGCGGCAATAAATAATTCCAATATCAAAAAGAATATCTCAAAGATTTCTATTCTTTCAGGACTTTTCCTCGTGCTGGGGTGTCAGTCGACTCGGAACGAAGAACAAAAACATGAAAGGAATCCAACACAAGAGCTACGAGGCAAAGAATACTTTTCCCAGCGCACCAATACTGATTGGGAGAAATTGATCGAACAGTTCTCGAAAGGCCCCCTGTCTGCCTCCGAAGCCGACCTCGCATTCCTGATGGCTGAACAATTTATAAATCAGAAGCAACTCGAGCCAGCAACACGACTTATACGGGCAGTTTTTAGCTCGCATCCCACTCTCGTTTCGGGGATCGAATTGGTCAGGCTCGTGACTCTCAATGGAGACTTAGCTGAAGGCGAGCAAATATCCAGAAAACTTCAGCTATTTTATCCGAGAAGCCCTGAACCCGCCCTTGCACAATCATATATCGCGCAGCTAAAGGGCTCCCGGGATGAGGCTGTCACTATTCTTGAACAGGCTTATAGGCGGCATCCTAACAATGAGGAGGTCGCTGCGCGTTATATCTCAGTCTTGATTGAATCGGGATTAAAAAATAAAGCAAAAGAAGTGCTGATGAGCGCAATCGCTGCGATGCCACAATCTCCCTATTTTTTGCTCCGGCTCGCGCGCCTGAAATCAGAAGAAAAGCAATTCAAAGAATCCAAAAACCTACTAGATCGTCTCCTCAAAGTTGCTCCTGAAAATATCGAAGCTTGGACTCTCGCTGGCTTCATTGCGTCAGAGGAGCAAAATTTTCAAGCAGCAGAGCGCTACTTTCGAGAAGCTTACGAAAAACAGCCAGAAAATGACACTCTCGCTCGTTATTATGTCACTCAACTTCTCAAGCTCAATAAGTTTAAGGAAGCCCGACGACTTCTTCTTCGCCTTGAATCAACCTCTGACGACGACGGACAAATCGACGCCGATCTGATTTTTCAGTTGGGATACGTCCTTTTTCAGCTAGAAGAATTTTCGGAAGCAAAGAAGAGATTTGTTCAGCTTGTTGATAAGGCGAGTGATAAATCAAGAATGTACTTTTATGCCGCGCAGTGCGAGGAGCGTTTGAAGAATCTTCCTGAGGCACTGAAGTATTATCAGCTCATCACTGGTGAGACAGAAATTGTAAAAGTATCTCAACAAAGAATCATCCAAATCAAAATAGAAGAGGGAAAATTTCCGGAGGTTGAATCCCTTTTAAAAAGCTATGCATCCGCTAACTTAAAAAAACCGGCCGAGGATGATTTCAGATTCCTTGCGGCCTCGCATTCGAAAATGGGGCAGTTTGTGAAGGCCGAAGCATACGCGGAATCAGGGCTTCAGAAATACCCTCTGAGTGTCGACCTCCAGTATCTAAAGGCAGCTTATTTAGAACATACAATCTCACGAGTTGCCTCTATATCTGCGCTTGAAAAATTAATTTCAAAGCACCCCGAACACATTCAGTCACTGAATCACCTAGGATACACTCTTGGAGAAGCTAATCAGAAACTTGAGCTCGCGCTGTCCTTAATTCAAAGAGCATTGCAAAAGGATCCCAAGAACGGATTCTATCTTGATTCATTAGGCTGGCTTCATTTTAAGCTCAAACAATACTTGGAAGCTGAAAAGTTTCTAAACCAAGCATTACGGGCAGAAGGCAATGAACCAGTGATCCATGAGCACCTCGGAGAACTGAAAATCGTTCAGGGTGACTCGGCTACAGCGCTCAAACACTTTGAGAGCGCTGCTAGTTTGTTTGAAAAAATTCCGAGCTGGAGAATCGAAGCAGACGTAGAATGGGCCCAGGCGAAAGGCCGCGTTGAGAAGAGAATCCGGGAACTCAGACAAAAAGCTCTGCCAACGGGAGCGACGTAATCATGTCTCAGCATCATACAATTCTTTTGCCTGAATTTTTTCAGGCGTTAAGAACGATGTCTGAAATAGATGACGTCGACTGGGTTGTTGCATCAAGGCTCGCAGAACATTGGAAAATGTCTATTGCAGATGTGCTGCTTGAACTACACGCAATCGATGAGTCGATTTTGGCGCGCGCCTTGGCAAGAGCTCATGGGCTCCAATACGTAACGGGTAACTCGCTGACTTGTGACTTTTCTGACGTAGATACAGAACTCTTTAGCGATCTTTTAAACGTCGGTGCAGCACCCCTGCAAAACAATCGGCTGGCAGTCTGCAATCCGTATGATGACCACAGGGGCCACCTCGGAAGTAAAATGTGCGAACGTGAAATGGTTGTCACTGAACGAAGCCTTCTGTACGAAGCGCTGAGAAAGCAAAGTCTTACGAATTGGGTTTGATTTTAATTCATTCTTTCAGCAAGTCGCTTCAAAAAAACTATTCTCGCCTTGTTCGAATAAAACAAGAAACCCCAGGAGATTACTCTCCTGGGGCTTCGAAATAAAATGGCTGCACCGAGCTACTCTCCCACAGTTAAAACTGCAGTACCATTGCCGCAGGCGGGCTTGACTTCGGAGTT